>Ga0207952_1000537_pt1 | contig 28439 bp, 26 predicted proteins | sample SubbioR12Aug_8Ca_FD_184831 | JGI IMG/M metagenome (GOLD analysis project Ga0207952, IMG submission 184831) | Serpentinite rock and fluid subsurface biosphere microbial communities from McLaughlin Reserve, California, USA - CR12Aug_8Ca (SPAdes) | ecosystem: Environmental > Terrestrial > Deep... | reverse complement strand
TAAAACTGATCAACCCGATCGCGATGGAAGAAGGCTTGCGCTTCGCTATCCGTGAAGGTGGCCGTACAGTCGGTGCTGGCGTTGTTGCTAAAATCATCGAGTAATAAATAAGTAGTAAAATGCATGCATTACCTGAAAACTCAGGTAATGCATGCATTAATGTCAAGATGTAGGGGTGTAGCTCAATTGGCAGAGCGTCGGTCTCCAAAACCGAAGGTCGCGGGTTCGATTCCCTCCGCCCCTGCCACCATCAAGGCCACAGGCCACCGAAAGTAAATAAAGTATGTCTAATCATCCCGTTCAAACAGTTAGTACATCCAATGACAAGTACAAAGTCATTTTGGCGGTAGTGGCTGCAATTGCCGGTGTTGCTGCTTTTTATATTCTCGCTGGACAGGCAACGTGGATACGTGCCATTGCTTTGGTAGTTGGTTTGTTGGTTGCTGTTGGATTTGTTGCAACGTCTGAAATGGGGCGTGATTTTGTCAGCTTTGCTAAAGAAGCTGTGCGCGAAACCAAAAAAGTTGTATGGCCAACCCGGAAAGAAGCGGGTCAGATCACTGCCGTCGTATTCGGCTTTGTCCTGGTGATGGCGCTTTTCCTGTGGGGCACCGATCAGTTAATCGGATTTTTGTTGTATGACGTAATCCTCGGATGGAAAAAATAATGAGCGAGAACATTCAGGAAAACGAAGAAGGTACAGCACCAGCGGTGTCTGTACCTAAAAGTGCTAAAAGATGGTACGCCGTGCATGCTTATTCCGGTATGGAAAAGAGCGTGCATCGTGCATTGGTAGAGCGCATAGAACGCGCAGAGATGCAAGACAAGTTCGGTCAGATCCTGGTTCCGACTGAAGAAGTCATCGAAGTAAAAAATGGCAAGAAAGCAGTGACTGAGCGTCGTCTGTTCCCCAGCTATGTATTTGTTGAAATGGAAATGACTGACGATACCTGGCATTTGGTTAAAAATACCAGCAAGGTAACCGGTTTTATCGGTGGCAAGTCAAACAAGCCTTCACCGATTCCGCAGCACGAAGTAGACAAGATCTTGCAGCAAATGCAAGACGGTGTTGAAAAACCAAGGCCTAAAGTCTTGTACGAAGTAGGTGAAGTCGTACGCATTAAGGATGGTCCATTTACTGACTTTAACGGCAATGTCGAAGAAGTCAATTATGAAAAGTCCAAAGTACGCGTCACAGTCACCATCTTTGGCCGAGCAACTCCAGTTGAACTGGAATTTGCCCAGGTTGAAAAGGTTTAAGACCAGTATTCACGTTTGACCAGTACGTAATAAAGCAATTTGTTGAAACTGGTCAGAGCGTCGGCTGTTTAATACAGCCAACTCTCAGCAGGCGGAGGAGCCTGTTGGTATGAAAAGATACCGGCAGGCGCTACTACTCATTTTTTGAAGGAGCCAAACATGGCAAAGAAAATCATTGGTTTTATCAAGCTGCAAGTGCCAGCTGGTAAAGCAAACCCATCCCCACCTATCGGTCCAGCTCTGGGTCAACGTGGTCTGAATATCATGGAATTCTGCAAAGCGTTCAACGCGCAGACCCAAGGTATGGAACCAGGCATGCCTATCCCTGTTGTGATCACTGCATTTGCTGACAAGTCTTTCACATTCGTGATGAAGACTCCTCCAGCAACTTACATGATCAAAAAAGCAGCTGGCATCACTAAAGGTTCTGCAAAACCACATACAGACAAAGTTGGCAAAATTACTCGCCAGCAAGCTGAAGAAATCGCGACAGTTAAACGCGCTGATTTGACAGCAGCTGATATGGACGCAGCAGTGCGTACTATTGCTGGTTCTGCTCGTTCCATGGGCATCACGGTAGAGGGTCTGTAATGGCTAAGTTATCTAAAAAAGCAAAATTGCTGGCAACGAAAGTTGACCGTCTGAAAGTGTATCCTTTTGACAATGCTATCGCTTTGATCAAAGAATGCGCAACAGCAAAATTCAATGAATCCATCGACGTATCCGTACAACTGGGCGTTGATCCTAAGAAATCTGACCAGGTTGTTCGTGGCGCAGTTGTATTGCCAGCTGGTACAGGCAAAACAGTACGCGTAGCCGTATTTGCACAAGGTGCAAAAGCGGAAGAAGCGAAAGCTGCTGGTGCTGATATCGTTGGTATGGAAGATTTGGCAGAACGCGTTAAAGCTGGCGACATGCCATTTGACGTAGTGATCGCTTCTCCAGACACTATGCGTATCGTTGGTACTCTGGGTCAGATCCTGGGTCCACGCGGTTTGATGCCTAATCCTAAAGTCGGTACAGTGACGCCTGACGTAGCTACTGCAGTTAAAAATGCAAAAGCTGGTCAAGTTCAATACCGTACAGACAAAGCAGGTATCATCCACACAACAATCGGCCGTAAGTCGTTTGCTGATGGTGACCTGAAGTCCAATCTGGTTGCGCTGATCGAAGCTTTGAACAAAGCTAAACCAGCATCCAGCAAAGGTGTGTATCTGCGTAAAGTATCCATCTCATCCACTATGGGTGCAGGTGTACGTGTAGATCACGCTAATCTGGCAGGCTAAGAATTAAGTCCCTGCATCTTTTGATGCAGGGCGCATCTTTGGGCTGGATGTTTTGAACAAGCATCCAGAGTGTCAAAGACCGTTGGGCCGAATGTGAGAGTAGTTTTCAAGCATGAGGTTAATATCTGAAGAGCAATCGACAGGCCCCAACGCAGATGGTGTACCCGAACAAGTTTTGTAGTGATTACTGGTCCCCCAGTGAAACTCCTAACTTCGGACGCCGTGTTCGAAACGATATGAGGGAAGTACATCATTCCGGTGTATGGACTGAATATCATTAATGGAGGTTGACCGTGAGTCTCAATCTGAATGACAAAAAAGCCGTCGTCGCTGAAGTCTCTGCAAAAGTAGCAACTGCACAGACTATCGTCGTGGCCGAATATCGTGGCATCCAGGTCGGTCATTTGACGCAATTGCGTGCTAGCGCACGCGCTCAAGGCGTATACATGCGTGTGTTGAAAAACACATTGGCACGTCGCGCTGTTGAGGGAACTGCATTTGCAAGTCTCGCTTCTGAAATGACTGGTCCGTTGATTTATGCAATCTCGGAAGATGCTGTTGCTGCTGCTAAAGTCGTTCAAGACTTTGCAAAAAGCAATGACAAACTGGTTGTTAAAGCTGGTAACTATGCAGGCAAATCGCTGGATAAAGCTGGCGTTGTCGCATTGGCAAGCATTCCTAGCCGTGAAGTACTGTTGGCACAAGTGGTTGGCATGATGCAGGCTCCTGTATCTGCTTTCGCCCGTGCTCTGGCAGCCGTCGCAGCACAGAAAGAATCCGGTTCTCCTGCAGCACCAGTAGCTGAAGCTGCTGAAGCTGTCGCAGAATAAGATTTTTTCCGTCAAATACCGTATCAATGTAATTAATTAATTGGAGTTTCAAATGGCAATTAGCAAAGACGATATCCTGGAAGCCGTAGGCGCGATGTCCGTAATGGACCTGAACGACCTGGTAAAAGCTTTCGAAGACAAATTCGGCGTATCCGCAGCAGCAGTAGCTGGCCCAGCAGCAGCAGGTCCAGCAGCAGCAGTTGAAGAACAAACAGAATTCAACGTAATTCTGGCTGAAGTTGGCGCAAACAAAGTTGGCGTTATTAAAGCAGTTCGCGAAATCACTGGTCTGGGCTTGAAAGAAGCTAAAGATCTGGTTGATGGCGCACCAAAAGCAGTTAAAGAAGCAGTTTCCAAAGCTGATGCTGACGCAGCTAAGAAAAAACTGGAAGATGCAGGCGCGAAAGCCGACATCAAGTAATTCAGGTATCATGGCAAGTCTTCGGATTTGCCCAAGTCAAAGACAGGAATCCTCTTGGAAGAGAGGGTTCCTCTTTGGCTTCTTTGTCGTTCAGGGTTGTTTAGCTGTTTATTAAGACCGAGGGTTGAGACTTGAGGTTTTTTTGTCACAGAGTTGCTATGTTTTGTTTTTGTGACAAAAATCCTGAATTCTCTATCCTTCCTTGCCACTCACGGAGTGTCCATGCACTACTCATTTACTGAGAAGAAGCGTATTCGTAAATCTTTTGCGAAGCGCGCCAACGTCCACAACGTTCCGTTCTTACTGGCGACTCAAATCGAGTCTTACCAGAGCTTCTTGCAAGAAGACAGAACACCGTCGACTCGCAAAAACGAGGGCTTGCAGTCAGCCTTCACCTCGATTTTCCCTATTGTTTCGCACAATGGTTTCGCACGTCTGGAGTTCCTGTCCTACGTTTTAGGCGATCCTGCATTTGACGTCAAGGAATGTCAACTGCGTGGACTGACTTATGCATCGCCTTTGCGTGCAAAAGTTCGCCTGGTCATTCTGGACAAGGAGTCGCCAACCAAGCCGGTTGTCAAAGAAATGAAAGAACAGGAAGTCTACATGGGCGAATTGCCTTTGATGACAACCACTGGTTCTTTTGTCATCAACGGTACTGAGCGCGTTATCGTGTCCCAGTTGCACCGTTCCCCTGGCGTGTTCTTTGAACATGACCGCGGCAAGACACATTCCTCTGGCAAATTGCTGTTCTCGGCAAGGATCATTCCTTACCGTGGCTCCTGGCTCGACTTTGAATTCGATCCTAAAGACATCCTGTTCTTCCGTATTGACCGTCGTCGCAAGATGCCAGTCACTATCTTGCTGCGTGCCATAGGCATGAGCAATGAACAGATACTGGCCAATTTCTTTGTCTTCGATAATTTCAACCTGCACAGTGATGGCGCAGAAATGGAATTCGTTGCAGAACGTCTGCGTGGCGAAGTTGCCCGTTTTGACATCAGCGACAAAGACGGCAAAGTCATCGTTGCCAAAGACAAGCGTATCAATGCCAAGCATGTACGTGAAATCGAAGCCGGTGGTATCAAGCACATTTCCGTGCCTGAAGACTACCTGCTGGGCCGCGTCCTGGCCAAGAACATCGTTGATACAGACACTGGTGAAGTTATCGCCAATGCCAATGATGAGCTGACAGAAGAATTGCTGGGTCGTTTGCGCGATGCCAAAGTCACTGATATCCAGACTTTGTACACCAATGACCTGGATCAGGGTGCTTACATTTCCCAGACTCTGCGTGCTGATGATACAGCGGACCAGATGGCTGCCCGCGTTGCCATCTACCGCATGATGCGTCCTGGCGAACCACCAACAGAAGATTCTGTTGAAGCCCTGTTCAATGGCCTGTTCTACAGCGAAGACCGTTACGATCTGTCCGCAGTCGGCCGCATGAAGTTCAACCGCCGTATTGGCCGTGATGAACTGACAGGTGCCATGACTTTGTCGAACGAAGACGTATTGGCCGTGATCAAGATCCTGGTTGAACTGCGCAATGGCCGCGGCGAAGTCGATGATATTGATCACTTGGGTAACCGTCGCGTACGTTGCGTTGGTGAATTGGCTGAGAACCAGTTCCGTGCTGGTCTGGTACGTGTTGAACGTGCTGTCAAAGAGCGTCTGGGCCAGGCTGAAGCCGACAACCTGATGCCGCATGACCTGATCAACTCCAAGCCTATCTCTGCTGCGATTCGTGAGTTCTTCGGTTCTTCACAATTGTCCCAGTTTATGGATCAGACCAACCCATTGTCAGAAATCACGCATAAGCGTCGTATTTCCGCCCTGGGACCTGGTGGTTTGACACGTGAGCGCGCTGGCTTTGAAGTCCGCGACGTTCATCCAACCCACTATGGCCGCGTCTGCCCGATTGAGACACCAGAGGGACCAAACATTGGTTTGATCAACTCGCTGGCTCTGTATGCGCGTCTGAACGAATACGGCTTCCTGGAAACGCCATACCGTAAAGTGGTTGACAGCAAAATCACACCTCAAATCGATTATCTGTCTGCTATCGAAGAAGGTCGTTACATCATCGCCCAGGCGAATGCGACGATCGACGGCGAAGGCAAACTCATCGATGAACTGGTCTCTGCCCGTGAAGCTGGCGAAACGATCCTGGTATCCCCAGAACGTATCCAGTACATGGACGTGGCGACCGGTCAGGTGGTTTCTGTTGCGGCATCCTTGATCCCGTTCCTTGAGCACGATGATGCGAACCGTGCGTTGATGGGTGCCAACATGCAACGTCAGGCTGTTCCTTGCTTGCGTCCAGAAAAAGCATTCGTTGGTACAGGTATCGAACGTACTGTGGCAGTTGACTCTGGTACAACAGTACAGGCACTGCGTGGCGGTAAAGTTGATTACATCGATGCGGGCCGTATCGTTATTCGTGTGAATGATGCTGAAGCACAGGCTGGTGAAGTCGGTGTGGATATCTACAACCTCATCAAGTACACACGTTCCAACCAGAACACCAATATCAACCAACGTCCTATCGTCAAGGTTGGCGATCTGGTCGCTAAAGGTGACGTATTGGCCGACGGCGCATCCACAGATCTGGGCGAATTGGCCCTGGGTCAGAACATGCTGGTCGCGTTCATGCCATGGAATGGCTATAACTTCGAAGATTCGATCCTGATCTCTGAAAAAGTTGTGGCTGATGACCGCTATACCTCGATTCATATCGAAGAGTTGTCGGTTGTTGCCCGTGACACCAAGTTGGGTGCGGAAGAAATTACCCGCGATATCTCCAACCTGGCAGAAAACCAGCTGGCACGCCTGGATGAATCCGGTATTGTCTACATCGGTGCAGAAGTAACAGCAGGTGATACCCTGGTCGGTAAAGTGACACCAAAAGGTGAAACTCAACTGACACCAGAAGAAAAACTGCTGCGCGCCATCTTCGGTGAAAAAGCTTCTGACGTTAAAGATACCTCCCTGCGCGTGCCTTCTGGCATGGTAGGTACAGTTATCGACGTACAAGTGTTCACCCGCGAAGGCATACAACGCGACAAACGTGCACAACAGATTATCGATGATGAATTGAAGCGTTATCGCCTCGATCTGAACGATCAGTTGCGTATTGTTGAAGGCGATGCATTTGAGCGTCTGGAACGTATGCTGGATGGCAAGATCGCTGACGGCGGCCCTGCCAAACTGGCTAAAGGCACCAAGATCACCAAGGAATACCTGGCCAGTGTGGATAAATACCACTGGTTCGATATTCGCCTGGCATCTGATGAAGCAGCCAATGCATTGGTCGCGATGAAAGATTCCATCGCTGAAAAACGTCATCAATTCGATCTGGCTTTCGAAGAAAAACGTACCAAGCTGACGCAAGGCGATGAATTGCCGCCAGGTGTACAAAAAATGGTCAAGGTTTACCTGGCTGTTAAACGTCGCCTGCAACCTGGTGACAAAATGGCGGGTCGTCACGGTAACAAGGGTGTGGTTTCCCGTATCGTGCCTATCGAAGACATGCCTTACATGGCTGACGGTACACCGGCAGACATCGTGTTGAACCCATTGGGTGTTCCATCACGTATGAACGTTGGGCAGGTTCTGGAAGTGCATCTGGGCTGGGCAGCTAAAGGTCTGGGCTTGCGCATAGGCGAAATGCTGAAAGCCAAAGCCAAGGTAGAAGAACTGCGTGATTTCCTGAAGAAGATTTATAACGAATCTGGCAAGAAGGAAGACATCGACGGCTTCTCCGATGCTGAGATCCTGGAATTGACGAACAACCTGAAACATGGCGTGCCATTTGCAACACCGGTATTTGACGGTGCGCATGAAGATGAAATCCGTCGCATGCTGGATCTGGCCTTCCCTGACCATATCGCCGCGCAACTGGGCATGACACCATCGAAAAACCAGGTCACCCTGTTTGATGGCCGTACCGGTGAAGCATTCGAGCGTAAAGTCACACTGGGCTACATGCACGTTCTGAAATTGCATCATCTGGTTGATGACAAGATGCATGCACGTTCGACCGGTCCTTATTCTCTGGTCACGCAACAACCACTGGGCGGTAAAGCTCAGTTCGGTGGCCAGCGTTTCGGTGAGATGGAAGTCTGGGCACTGGAAGCTTACGGCGCGTCTTACGTCTTGCAAGAGATGTTGACAGTCAAGTCAGATGACGTGAATGGCCGTACCAAAGTGTACGAAAACCTGGTCAAGGGTGACCATGTGATCGACGCCGGCATGCCAGAGTCTTTCAACGTTCTGGTCAAAGAAATCCGCTCTCTGGGTATCGATATCGATCTCGAACGTAGCTAATGAATGAATCAAGGAGCCTCTGAGTAAGCGTAGCGAGCGGCGTTAGTTTGGGTTAAGAAGCGCAGTCGTACGAAAGTACGGCGAGTATCGCAGGCCCAAAATAGCGTCGCGCAGTAGCTTATTCAGAGGTCCTCTAATTAGTTTTGTAATTGCAGTAAGTCATCGCCCGGATAGCATTCGGGCGATGGCCGTTAAACCTGGCAAGCAGTTTGGAAGTAATGTCGTTCCCGGTATCAGCGGAACCTGTGTCGAAAAGACCTGGCTCTCCCGCTCATGCGAACAGGGTAAAGCGGCGAAGCTTCTGTTGCAGCACCATTCAGCCACCAAGCGTTTGCGCGCTTAACTGGAGTGATACACATGAAAGCTCTGCTCGATCTATTCAAGCAAGTCCAACCCAACGAACAATTCGACGCGATCAAAATTGGTCTGGCGTCTCCAGAAAAAATTCGTTCCTGGTCCTACGGCGAAGTTAAAAAGCCGGAAACCATCAACTATCGTACTTTCAAGCCTGAGCGCGACGGTTTGTTTTGCGCCAAGATTTTTGGTCCTATCAAGGATTACGAATGCCTCTGCGGTAAGTACAAACGTCTGAAACACCGCGGCGTTATCTGCGAAAAATGTGGCGTTGAAGTGACTCTGGCCAAAGTGCGTCGTGAACGCATGGGCCATATCGAGCTGGCTTCCCCAACTGCGCATATCTGGTTCCTGAAATCCCTGCCATCCCGTCTGGGTATGGTATTGGACATGACCTTGCGCGATATCGAACGCGTTCTGTATTTTGAAGCATATGTAGTCACCGATCCAGGCATGACTCCGCTGAAAAAATGCCAGATCATGTCTGAAGATGACTACGCTGCCAAATACGAAGAATTTGGCGACGAATTCACTGCATTCATGGGCGCCGAAGGCATCCGCGAATTGCTGCGTTCCATCGACATCGACCGTGATGCAGAAACCCTGCGCACAGAGTTGAAAGAATCCAAATCTGAAGCCAAGATCAAGAAATACGCAAAACGTCTGAAAGTACTGGAAGCATTCCAGCGCTCAGGCATCAAGCCAGACTGGATGATCATGGAAGTTCTGCCGGTCTTGCCGCCAGAACTGCGTCCATTGGTCCCGCTGGATGGTGGCCGTTTCGCGACTTCCGATCTGAACGATCTGTATCGCCGTGTCATCAACCGTAACAACCGTCTGAAGCGTCTGATGGAATTGCGCGCTCCTGAAATCATCACACGCAATGAAAAGCGTATGTTGCAGGAAGCCGTCGATTCTCTGCTGGATAACGGCCGTCGCGGTAAGGCAATGACAGGCGCCAACAAGCGTCCTCTGAAATCCCTGGCAGAAATGATCAAGGGTAAGGGCGGTCGTTTCCGTCAAAACTTGCTGGGTAAACGCGTCGATTACTCTGGTCGTTCCGTTATCGTGGTTGGTCCACAACTGAAATTGCATCAGTGCGGTCTGCCAAAACTGATGGCACTGGAACTGTTCAAACCTTTCATTTTCAATAAACTGGAATTGATGGGTCTGGCAACAACCATCAAGGCAGCGAAAAAACTGGTAGAGATACAAGAGCCAGTCGTGTGGGATATCCTGGAAGAAGTCATCCGCGAACATCCTATCATGCTGAACCGTGCGCCTACGCTGCATCGACTGGGTATCCAGGCGTTTGAGCCAGTCCTGATTGAAGGTAAAGCGATCCAGTTGCACCCACTCGTCTGCGCGGCTTTCAATGCCGACTTTGACGGTGACCAAATGGCGGTTCACGTTCCTCTGTCTATCGAAGCACAGATGGAAGCACGCACGTTGATGCTGGCATCCAACAATATTCTGTTCCCATCCAATGGCGAACCGTCTATCGTTCCTTCCCAGGATATCGTGTTGGGTCTGTACTACGCTTCCCGTGAAAAAATCAACGGCAAGGGCGAAGGCATGATGTTCCCCGACGTTTCAGAAGCAATTCGCGCCTGGGACAACAAGGAAGTCGAACTGAGCACACGTATCACAGTGCGTATTACTGAATTCCCTAAAGATGCTGAAACTGGCGAATTCGTTAAAACCATCAAGCGTTATGAAACGACTGTTGGCCGCGCGATCTTGTCCGAGATTCTGCCTAAAGGCTTGCCATTCACCGTACTGAACCGTGCGTTGAAGAAAAAAGAAATTTCCAAACTCATCGATACATCATTCCGCAAGTGCGGTCTGCGTGCTACGGTCGTGTTTGCTGATCAATTGATGCAAATGGGTTTCCGCCTGGCGACACGCGCCGGTATCTCCATCTGTATCGATGACATGCTGGTTCCACCGCAAAAAGTGACTTTGCTGGCAGCAGCAGAACACGAAGTCAAACAGATCGAACAGCAATATGCTTCCGGTCTGGTGACTGCGGGCGAGCGTTACAACAAAGTGGTCGATATCTGGGGCAAAACCGGTGATGAAGTCGGCAAGGCCATGATGGAACAACTCAAAGTTGAACCAGTCACGCGCCGCGACGGTACTGTCGGTACACAAGAATCTTTCAACGCCATTTACATGATGGCCGACTCCGGTGCGCGTGGTTCTGCAGCCCAGATTCGTCAGTTGGCAGGTATGCGTGGTCTGATGGCGAAACCGGATGGTTCCATTATCGAAACGCCGATCACCGCGAACTTCCGCGAAGGTCTGAACGTTTTGCAGTACTTTATTTCCACTCACGGTGCGCGTAAAGGTCTGGCCGATACGGCGTTGAAAACAGCGAACTCCGGTTACCTGACACGTCGTCTGGTTGACGTGACGCAAGATCTGGTCGTGGTTGAAGATGACTGCGGTACAGCCAATGGCTCTTCCATGAAGGCCATCGTTGAAGGCGGTGAAGTTAACGTGCCTTTGCGTGACCTGATACTGGGCCGCGTTTGCGCCAATGACATCGTCAATCCAGAAACACAGGAAACACTGTACGAAGCTGGCTCCCTGCTGGATGAAACAATGGTAGAACGCATCGAAGCCCTGGGCATCGATGAAGTCAAAGTACGTACACCATTGACATGCGACACACGCTATGGTCTGTGCGCAATGTGCTATGGCCGTGATCTGGGTCGTGGCTCTCTGGTTAACTCTGGTGAAGCAGTCGGTGTTATCGCTGCGCAGTCCATCGGTGAACCAGGTACACAGTTGACGATGCGTACCTTCCATATCGGTGGTGCGGCATCCCGTGCAGCGATTGCATCTTCTGTTGAAGCCAAGTCCAACGGTACTATCCGTTTCACAGCGACCATGCGTTATGTCACTAACGGTAAAGGCGATCAGATCGTTATTTCCCGTTCTGGCGAAGTGCTGATCACTGATGACCACGGTCGTGAACGTGAACGTCATAAAGTACCTTACGGTGCAACTCTGATCGTTAAAGACGGTCTGGTTATCAAGGCTGGCACAGCATTGGCAACGTGGGATCCATTGACCCGTCCTATCATTACCGAATACACCGGTACGGTGAAATTCGAAAACGTCGAAGAAGGCGTGACTGTTGCCAAACAAGTCGATGAAGTGACAGGTTTGTCCACTCTGGTGGCGATTGATGCGAAACGCCGTGGTAGCGCTGCTGGTAAAACACTGCGTCCACAAGTCAAGCTGTTGAACGAACAAGGCGAAGAAGTCAAGATCGCTGGTACAGAGCACGCAGTAACGATCGGCTTCCAGGTCGGCGCGCTGATTACCGTCAAAGACGGTCAGCAAGTACACGTGGGTGAAGTTCTGGCACGTATCCCGACAGAATCACAAAAAACCCGTGATATTACCGGTGGTCTGCCACGCGTTGCCGAGTTGTTCGAAGCCCGTTCACCAAAAGATGCCGGTATGCTGGCAGAGGTAACAGGTACGGTTGCGTTTGGTAAAGAAACCAAAGGTAAGCAACGTCTGGAAATCACGGACATGGACGGCGAGAAGCACGAGTTCCTGATCACCAAGGACAAACAAGTCCTGGTGCATGACGGCCAGGTCGTGAACAAGGGTGAGATGATTGTTGACGGCCCAGCCGATCCACAAGACATCCTGCGTTTGCTGGGTATCGAAGCGCTGGCACGTTACATCGTTGATGAAGTTCAGGACGTGTACCGTTTGCAAGGCGTTAAGATCAATGACAAGCACATCGAAGTTATCGTGCGTCAGATGTTGCGTCGCGTTGTCGTGGTTAATCCAGGCGATGCCAACTACATCGTTGGTGAACAGGTAGAACGTTCTGAATTGCTGGATGAAAATGATCGTGTAGCAGCAGCTAACGGTATCCCTGCAACATATGAAAATATCTTGTTGGGTATTACCAAGGCGTCCCTGTCTACCGATTCCTTCATCTCTGCGGCGTCCTTCCAGGAAACCACACGTGTTCTGACCGAAGCTGCGATCATGGGCAAAAAAGATGGTCTGCGTGGCTTGAAAGAAAACGTCATCGTTGGTCGCCTGATCCCTGCTGGTACAGGTCTGGCATTCCATCGTGCTCGCAAGTTGAAAGAAACTTGGGAAGCGGATGAGCGCGTAGCCTTGCTGGAAGCGGAAAAAGCAGCATTTGCTCCGATACCAGAAGTGACAGCAACTGATGTAGTAGATGGCGAAGCGTAATTAGTCAGCCTATTTAGTTCATTAAGTCATGAAGAAACGGCACCTCTAGCAGGGTGCCGTTTTTTTACGCCCGCTGGAATGCCGGGCCGCTGTAAAATAGCCGCATATTGACCCGCATTGACGCATATGGACGCATATTAAATAAGTCATGCGGTTTGAATCATATTGAGTGACCAGGCAATTGAATAAAAACACCTTACTGAATGCCGTCGATATAGAAAAACTCTGCGATGCATCTGCACGTGAAGTTGATGTCGAAGTCGTGCAAGAAACCGGCTCCACCAATGCCGACCTGATGGCGCGTCTGCCGCTATTGCAACGCCCGGTATTGCGGGTAGCTGCACACCAGACTGCAGGGCGTGGCCGCGCTGGCCGCCCATGGCTGACCGTGCCCGGCGGCATGCTGACTTTTTCACTCGCCTGGCATTTGCCGCAAGCACCGCAAAATCTGCTGGGCCTGCCACTGGCGATAGGGGTGGCGCTCGCGGAGTGCCTGAATACCCTGGACCAGAACGTGCAACTCAAATGGCCAAATGACATCCTGCGCGATGGTAAAAAACTGGCTGGTATCTTGCTGGAATCTGCCGCGGCAAATGAGGGTGGCACCTGGATAGTCGCTGGCATAGGCCTGAACCTGCAAGTATCGGACGAGCTGGAAGCACAAGTAGGCCGCGCCTTGGCCGATGCGCCCTGGCTGGCGCAAATGGATAGAAACCTCTTGCTGGCGCAATTATTGAATGCACTGGCAAGCGCCTTGCAGCAATTTGCCGGTCATGGCTTCAGCGCCTTCCTGCCACGCTGGAATGCCTTGCATGCCTACGCCTATCAAAATGTGCATATCCTCGATCATGGCCAAGTCTTGCATACAGGCATAGCGCTGGGTGTGGACTTGCTGGGTTGTCTGGTTTTGCAGACTGAACAGGGCCAGGTGAATGTATTGGCAGGTGATGTTTCCTTGCGGCCAGCAGCATGAAAAAGGACAAGACAGGCATGACGCAGTTATTCATCGATGCAGGTAATACACGCGTCAAGTGGGCGATAGCTGCTCCGGAAACAGTAACAGCAGGCGTTGCACCAGCATGGCAGCAGATTGCCTCTGTCAGCCATGCTGAGCTGGAAAGCTTGAAAACCAGCTGGCATGGCATAGAGTTTAACCGTGTCCTGATTTCCAATGTCGCCGGTGCCGGTATCAAAGAAAAATTGACGGCTCTGCTGGAAGAAATCCAGCCAGGTGTAGCAATTGAGTGGTTTGCCTCGCAGGAAAATATCGCTGGCCTGCATAATGGCTACCGCAATCCGGCACAACTGGGCTGTGACCGCCTGGCATCCATGATAGGTGCGCATTATCTGTTCCCGCAACAGAGCCTGATCGTCGCCACTTGTGGAACTGCCACGACAGTCGATGCCGTTACCGCAGAAGGCTTGTTCAAGGGCGGTATGATCTTGCCAGGTCTCAAGCTCATGGCAGAATCGCTGGCACGCAATACCGCACAATTGCCTCAGGTGGCAGAATCAACCGATATCGCCAAAGTCTTTGCCGATAATACCGATCATGCCATCATCAGTGGCTGCATCAGCGCCCAGGTCGGTGCCATCTTGCGTGCTGTCGATGCGCTGGAAAAACAAGAGTCGCAGAGCATCAAATGCGTGATTTCGGGTGGTGCTGCACCGTATTTACTGAGCCATTTGGGCATTCCTTACCAACATGTCGATAATCTGGTCTTGACGGGGCTGTTTGTCGTGGCACAATCAAGCCCGGACCGATAACACTGACACTACCATGCTGAGATTCTTTTTCTGGAGCCTGCTTATCTTGAATGCCTTCCTGCTGGCATTTAATTTTGGCTATTTAGGACATTGGTCACTCGATACCCATGAACCAGAACGCCTGAAGAAGCAGCATCATGTTGATCAGCTCAAATTGATGACGGCTGCCGAGGCACTCACGCCCACAGAGCCAGTATCAGAAAAGAAAGCCGAAGTCATCGCCTGCCTGGAAGTCGGTAACTTCCAGCAAACCGAGATACCCCGCATAGAAGAAAAATTGAAGACCTTGGCCCTGGGTGACCGCCAGTCGCGCATCAATATTGTTGATGTCGCCACCCACATGGTTTTCATTCCATCCCAGGGTAGTAAGGAAGGTGCAGATAAAAAAGCGGGTGAATTACGCCGCCTCGGCCTCAACGATTTTTACATCGTCCAGGATCAAAGCAATCTGCGCTGGGGTATTTCACTGGGCGTCTTCAAAACCGAAGAAGCCGCAAAACTGCATTTGAATAATCTCAGCAACAAGGGCGTGCGCTCAGCCCGCATAGGTCCGCGTACAGTCAGCACCAACAAGTTTGCTTTCCAGCTCAGGACCCTGAGTGTAGAAGAAAAGAGCAAGTACGACGCCATCAAAGCTGGTTTTCCTGCGCAAGAAAATCGCAATTGTCAGTTGACGCCGTATAGCAGGAGCTAAGTGCTTCGGCCTCATTTTTTGTTTTCTTTTGCAAATATGAATACTCTTTTAATTGTGACTTTATGCTTAGCTGGTCTTTTGCTGGCCATGAATCTGTATATAAGCTATCTGGTCGCAAAGAGCGATTTTTATGAATCGACTCAAAAATACGTGCAATATGCGCTGATCTGGCTGCTTCCGGTGATAGGAGCAATAGCTTGCTATCTATTCGTGCAACCCACCTTGGGAACAGGGAGTAGTAAGTCAACTCATGTTGAAGATGATGGATTTGCCACTGGAGATCTTCCCTCGCATCATCACGACTGATGTCCAATAAAGAAATCTTGAAGGTGTGAAAATTCATCAATGATTCTCATTTGGTGAGAATCGCCGGTTGATTTTTCCCATTCTGATGCTAGCATGGACGTATTCAGTGTTACATGCTGGCTCCCTCCATGGCTGTCATTCATAAAATAGAAATTCCCCAAAACGAGCGCGTTCTGCAAGTCCTGACTTGCATAGCCCGCCATGGCGAAGCGCTGTCTGCGCGGGAGCTGGTAGAGCAAACTGGTTTGCCCCTCAGCACCCTGTACCGCCAGCTCGCACCGCTGAAGAAATGGGGACTGGTGCAGGAGCATGCGCAAACCGGTCTGTATGAACCTGGCCCGCTGGCCGTGCAACTGGCGCGTGGTTTTGACCAGCATTCCTGGCTCATGAATGCCGCGCGTGATGAGCTGGCTGAACTGGTACAAAAATCGGGTGAAAGCGTGGGCCTGTTGGCCTATGTAAATGGGCAAGTGGTGTGCCTGGACATGCAGGAAAGCCAGCAAGCACTGCGCTGTTCCTTTGCCAAGGGACGTGCCAGTTCCAGTGTGCGCGGCGCGTCGGCCAAGGCCTTGCTGGCATATCTGCCGCCAGCCTTGCAAGATGATCTGCTGGCACAGAATTTCCTGGAAAATGCACCGCTATCAAGCCCCTCCCTGCAAGACTTGCAAGCCCAGTTAAGCCGCATCCGCGAGCAAAGATATGCCACCAGTGAAAATGAAGTTGATCTGGGTATCTGGGGTGTCAGCGCGCCGGTATTTTCTGGCCGTGGCAAACTCGAAGCCACCTTGTCCCTGATGGCACCGGCGCAGCGCATACAAGAGCGCAAGCAAGAATTCATCAACATGACCCTGGCAGCAGCCGACAGGCTGAGCCGCAAACTACAACATCCATAAAGACGGAGACATCATGACTGCGTATCACTTTCAACAGGGCAGCCTGCCACTACTGATATCCATGCCACATGCAGGCACCAGCATACCGGCCGATGTAGCAGCACAATTGCTGCCAGTGGCGCTGGAAAAAGCCGATACCGACTGGCATTTGCCCAACCTCTACAATATGGCGGCAGAGCTGGGGGCCTCTACCATAGCAGCAGAATATTCGCGCTATGTGATAGACCTGAACCGCTCCTGCGACAATGCCAATTTGTATCCAGGGCAAGATACGACGGGCCTGTGCCCGGTCGACACTTTCGCCAAACAGCCTTTGTATGCTCCAGAGAATTTACCGGCAGAAGCCGAAGTGCAGCGTCGCATCACCACTTACTGGCAACCCTATCACCAGCATTTGCAGCAAGAGCTGGATCGTTTGCTGAGCCTGCATGGCAGCGTCGTCTTGTGGGATGCACATTCCATTGCATCGCAAGTACCACGTTTTTTTGAAGGCAAATTGCCAGACCTGAACTTTGGTACTGCTGATCAAAAATCCTGTGATGTGGGCATGCAAACTGCCGTCGCCAATGCGCTTCAGAATTCAGCCCATGCATCTGCCTATACCCATATATTCAATGGCCGTTTCAAGGGTGGTTATATCACCCGCAATTATGGCCAGCCATCCCGCAATATCCATGCAATACAACTGGAAATGAGCCAGTGCGTCTACATGAACGAAGCCGCGCCGTATGAATATCGTCCTGATCTTGCTGCACAAGTACAGCCTTTGCTGAAGCAATTGCTACGAGCCTGCCTGGACTGGAACAAGACGCAAGGGAGGGCCGCATGAGTAGTTTGTTTGCCCATTACGCTTTATTGCCCCAAGGCTGGACCAGCAATGTGCGCCTGCACTGGAATGAGGGCGGCGACCTGAGCCAGGTCGAACAGGATGCAGCTTTGCAGCCACATGAAAACCAGGCGCAGTTTGCCTTGCCTGGCATGACTAACCTGCATTCGCATGCCTTCCAGCGCGCCATGGCTGGCATGACAGAAATGGCAGGTGAGGGTAAGGACAGTTTCTGGACCTGGCGTGACCTCATGTACCGCTATGCCCTGCATATCAAGCCAGAACAAATCCAGGCCATCGCTGCACAACTCTATGCAGAATGCCTGCGCCATGGCTATACCGCGGTCTGTGAATTTCATTACCTGCATCGTGACCAGGATGGCAGTTTTTATGCGCGCCCGGCCGAGATGGCCGAACGCGTCATTGCTGCAGCAGAGCATACCGGCATGGGCATCAGCATGCTGCCAGTGCTATACAGTTATGCCGATTTTGGTGAACAGGCTTTGCGCCATGACCAGCGCCGTTTCTCCACCAATGTGGCAGAGATCATGCAATTGATAGAAGCGCTGGAAGGCAAGCGCGATGCCCAGGTTGAAGTTGGTGTCGCCCCGCATTCATTGCGTGCTGCCAGCATCAGCCAGATACGTGAACTGGTAGCGGCACTGCCCGCAGGTCGCCCCATCCATATCCATATCGCTGAACAACAAAAAGAAGTTGATGCCTGCATCGCTTACTCAGGCAAACGTCCGGTAGAACTCTTGCTCGATAGTGGACTTGTGAATAATCGCTGGTGCCTGGTGCATGCCACCCATCTCAGCAAGGCAGAGGTGCAGGGCATCGCCGCGAGTGGTGCAGTAGCTGGTATCTGCACGACCACTGAAGGCAATCTTGGTGATGGTTTTTTTGATCTGCCAGACTACATCGCAGCCAATGGCCGCTTTGGTGTAGGCAGTGACAGCCATGTATCACAAAGCCCGGTAGAGGAATTGCGCTGGCTGGAATATGGCCAGCGCCTGCGCCTGCAAGGCCGGAATATCGCCAGCATTGCCGGACAGCGCAAAGTTGGTGACTTCTTATACCAGGCAGCCTTGCAAGGTGGTGCGCAAGCCAGCGGGCGCAAGCTCGGCCAGCTAAGTGTCGGTTACCGTGCCGACATCGTGGTACTTGATGATGAGCATCCCAATCTTGCCGGTATAGCTAGCTCAGATGTACTCAATACTTGGATATTTGCAGGTAATGATAATCTGGTGCGCGATGTGTATGTGGGCGGGCAACAAGTAGTGGAAAATGGCAAGCATAGGCAGCAGTCTGAAACACAAGCCGCTTATGCTTTGTGCATGCGTTCCTTACGCATGTTATAAAAAATTGAGCCTCTTTGAATTTTGTTTAGAAGGCCTCTGTATGTCGCCCGAGGAAGGGCGCATACTCATCTTATGCCTTGACTAAGCAAGATATACAGAGTGCCATGCAAAGTTGTGAGGGCAGAATACAAAGCGCATGAAGCAATACCAAAAGCCACAAATGCTGCCGTTATTTTAAAGAAACCAGATGGCGTGCTTTGTGGACCATAGTCGTTTTCCCAACGTGGTCCGGATAAGAAACACAGCAATGGGAGAATGATTACGGCGATCAATGGAAATGACAAGAACTTGACCGACCATGCTGGGACATTCAAGTCGCGTAAGCGAGCAGCCGACATAGGATAGAAAAATACCGCAAAGACGAGGCCCAGTATGGAGACACTCAACTTGAACAAAGGTGGACTGATGTATCCAGGTACCACGAGTTTTTCACAGATCAAGGTGATAGCGACAGACCAAAAAATAATCGCTACTGACATGCTCAGTAAGTAAGTGCCCGCGCCGATTCTGCGCTTCATCAATTTGATCAATGCTCTGACGTAAGTTTATCGTGATGGTGGAATTTTGAGTGTAGCTTTTGGCGCCACACTCATCACTGGAATTATAAAGGAGCTTAATTTCCGCGCAATCTCGCCGCAGCATCCCGCAACATCTTCTCTGTCGTTTCCCAATCCACGCAGGCATCGGTCACTGAGCAGCCGTATTTGAGCTGCGACAAATCTTCAGGGATGGGCTGGTTACCGGCAATGATGTTGGATTCGATCATGACGCCAACGATGTCCTTGTTGCCATTGGCAATCTGGTTAATGACATCTGCCATGACCAGGGGTTGGAGTTCTGGTTTTTTATAGCTGTTGGCATGTGAGCAGTCGACCACGATATTGGGCGGCAGCTTGGCCTTGACCAGGGCTTGCTGGGCCATGGCGACGGACACGGTATCGTAGTTAGGGCGGTCACCGCCGCCGCGCAAGACCACGTGGCCATATTGATTGCCGCTGGTGCGCACGATGGAGACACGGCCCTGGCCATTCAGGCCGAGGAAAGAGTGTGGGTGTGAAGCAGACAGGATCGCATTGATGGCGATGCTGATATCCCCATCCGTACCATTCTTGAAGCCCACAGGGGTAGATAAGCCTGACGACATTTCGCGGTGCGTTTGTGATTCCGTCGTGCGCGCACCAATCGCCGTCCAGGCAATCAGGTCACCCAGGTATTGTGGTGAAATCGGGTCCAGCGCTTCGGTTCCTGTCGGCAGACCGAGTTCACAGACATCCAGCAAAAACTGGCGGGCTTTTTCCATGCCCTCATCAACGCGGAAAGAGTCATCCATATACGGGTCATTGATATAACCCTTCCAGCCCGTCGTGGTGCGTGGCTTTTCAAAATAGACACGCATGACCAGCAACATCACATCCTTGACTTCTTCCTGCAGGGCTTTCAGGCGACGCGCATAATCCAGACCGGCAACCGGGTCATGGATGGAGCAGGGGCCAACGACGACGAACAGGCGTTTGTCCTTGCGCTCCAGTATGCTGCGCAGGCTTTCGCGGCTTTGTTCGACGACATCGCCAGCCAGATCACTCAGGGGCAGGCGCGCATGCAATTCTTCAGGGGTGGGCATGTTCTCGAAAGAACTGACGTTGATATTTTCCAGTATGGTGTGTGTCATCTTGAGTAAGTGGCTCTTGCCTTCATTTATTGCGTTAAATTCGACCTACATTATCACCGATAACGGGATTTTTAGAATTGCAGGCTAATCACAATCTCACATTATTTGATCTGATCTGTTCTGATTGTCCGAATACAAACTCCCCTAAAATCAAGAGTGAACTATTTTGCTGTGTCGTCGGTGCTGCACGATAGTGGTATTTTGCTTATTAAAGATGATGAACATGTTAAGTACTGCGCAACAACAAGAATTTGCCAGCCAGGGTTTCCTGATACTGCAGCAACAGGCCAGTGCTGCCTATTGCGAAGAAGTGATCGCCTATTGCGAACAGCAACTGGCGGGGCAGGTACAACCCATAGAATATGAGGCTGATACCCGCTACCCCGGTGCACCTGCTTCACGTGATGCAGTGGGCGGTTTGACGGCCAGACGTTTATTGCAAGCCTTCGCGCGCGACCCGCGACTGGCGCAATGGGCAATAGGACAGGCGCTGGCAGTGCCATTGTTGCAATTGCTGGGTAAAGGTGCCTTGCTGTCACAGTCACATCACAACTGCATCATGAGCAAGCAGCCGCAGTATTCCACCGCCACAGGCTGGCACAGGGATAGCCGATACTGGAATTTCCAGCGCGCAGAACTGATATCGTCCTGGCTGGCACTGCGCAATGAGACCCCGGAAAATGGCTGCCTCTTGGTGATACCTGGTTCCCACAAAACCGATATTGATGTGGCCCAACTCGATGAAGCCCAGTTCTTGCGTACTGATCTGGAGCAAAACCAGGCTTTGCTGGCGCAAGCACGGCCCGTGCCTTTACAGCAGGGCGATGTCTTGTTATTCCATAGCAATCTCTTTCATGCAGCGGGCAAGAACCAGACTGCAGCGACCAAGTTTTCCATGGTGTTCACTTACCGAGCAGCAGATAATCCACCACGACCTGATACGCGTTCTGCAGCTTTCCCTGAAATCGCCTTATAAGCTAAGACAGGCAGCTTTAATCTGCACTATGCTGTAAGACGTACAGAGATTGAAATGGAGTCTTACCATGTTCAGTATGTCAAGGCTGCTGGTCGCGGCTGTCCTATCCCTTGCCGCCATCAGCACACCATTTGCCCATGCCGCCGACAAGGAAGTTTTTCCTTCCCAGCCCGCGCTGGCTGGCACCATGCTCAATGGCAAACCCTATAAACTCGATACTGGCAAAGGCAACATCATCCTCGTGACATTCTGGGCCACATGGTGCCCGACTTGCCAGGCCGAGATGCCCGCTTTTCGCAAATTTTATGAAGCCAATAAGAAGTCCGGCTTTGAATTGGTCACCGTCAGCATAGATGATGCCATGAGCGATATTGATGACTACGCCAAGCAGGCAAAATGGCTGAGCAAGGCTAACCAGGGCTTTCCCTCACTCTGGCGCAATGCCCCTGATTATCAGGATAATTTTGGCAAGGTGTTTGCGACACCAACAGTTTTTCTAATAGGCCGTGATGGCAAAGTGCTGGAGTCATTTAAAGGCGGCATCAAACCTGCACAATGGGCGCATATCAAGGCCATCATACAAAAGCATCCTCCAGGAACTAAAAGCTGACCATTCTCAGCAATATCCTCGCCAGCGATTTGCCATACTGCATGGCAAGTTTTATTGTAAGAATTTGTTGGTAGCCTTGCCGCGTTGCCATATTGACGTTACTATCTGACAAGTTTCGTGAGTAAGAAATAAATTAGTTTTCTTACTTGTCTGTCTTGCTCTCAATTAGCAATCCCTGTTCCTGGCCATGCGCCAGATCAATTTTGCCTGTAGCTTTTGAGGGTCTTTGTATGAAAGGTCTTGGTGAAGTCAAATGCGCTTGTGCAAGCTTGCCCCGGTTTTGCGGCTGACTTCGCTCGTTCTGGTATTTGGGCTGAATATGCAGGCGGCTCATGCCAAGGACGTAGTCATGCTGACGGCCGATCCGATAGACCAGCGCGGCCAGCCTTTTCCCCTGAAGCTGGCTGACAAGTTATTTGAGTTCATCGAACGCGAAGAAAATCTGCAGATACAACTGCAACGCAGTCCCTGGCCACGTGCGATTCAGGCCGCAGAAAATGGCGAAGGCGTTTTATACGGCGTCAGCAAAACCAAAGAGCGCGAAAAAATCTTCCGCTTCTCCCTGCCCATACAATCAAAGTACATGTTCCTGGTCACCAGAAGCGATGCGCAATTCCGCTTCAATACTCCGGCTGACCTCAAGGGCAAGACCATAGGCATACCGCGCGGCTTTAGCTATGGCGACCGCTTCGATGCCATGAAAGACAATCTCTTCAAGGTTGAAGTCGACAATTACGCACCCTTGTCACGCATCTATAAACTTTTGTTCCGGCGCATGGATGCGGGCTTGTTTGGCGCGGTGAATAAAGACCCGCGTGTATTGGAAAATCGCTTGCAGGCTTTGCGCGATGAAAACGAAGGCGGCAGCTCACCATTCGCTGATGTGCGCCTGACGGTATTGCCCAAGCCGTTGCTGATAGACACTATCCATTTTGCGGTAAGGGCAGACAAGGATGACGGCATTATCGACAGACTCAATGCTGCCATCCTCAAGGCCAGGAAGGCTGGCCTCCTGGAAGAAATACGCTAAAACTTTAGATATTTTCCAGCGCTATCAATTCCTGCACCGTCTGGCGACGGCGGATCTGTTTTATCTGTTCACCATCCACTAAAACCTCAGGTATCAATGGGCGGGAATTGTAGTTTGACGACATGCTGGCACCATAAGCACCGGCATCATGGAAGACGAACAGATCACCAATTTCACAAGCTGGCAAATCCTGGGTCGTGACCACACCACCATCTTCTTGCGTGAATACGTCGCCAGATTCGCATAAAGGTCCGGCCACTACGGTAGGGCGCAAGGCCGCGTTGCGCGCCGTACCATCTGCGGCATGGCAGCTAATTCGGTGGAAACTGCCATACATGGAAGGGCGCACCAAGTCATTAAAACCAGCATCAACCAGGGCAAAGAAATTGCTGCCTACTTGTTTTTGCGCACGCAATTCAGAAATCAAGATGCCAGATTGCGCCACCAGGAAACGGCCAGGTTCTATCTCCATGCTGATCTTGTGGCCCAGCAGGGTTTCGATTTCTTTCCTGGCTTTGTCCCAGATGTCAAAATAGTGGGCAGTATCGACCGCAGGCTCGTCACCACGGTAAGGGATGGACAAGCCACCACCGATGGAAATCGCCTGCAAGTCGCGCTTGCAGATTTTCACCTGTTCTATCATCGCATCGCAAACACTTTGCAAATGATCATAATCAACGCCAGAACCGATATGCATGTGCAGTCCGACCAGCGTCAAACCATATTGATCAATGATGGCCAGCGCATTTTGCAATTCTTCATGCCAGATACCATGCTTGCTTTGCTCACCACCGGTATTGGTTTTGCGGCTGTGGCCATGACCAAAGCCAGGGTTGATGCGCAACCATACTGCATGGCCGGGATGTGCCTGCCCCAGTTGCTCCAGCATCTGTGGCGAACCGCAATTCACCGGGATATTCAATTCCACCACACGCTTCAGGGTGGCACGGTCCAGTAAATCCGCGGTAAATACGATAGGTGCATGGCCGCCATGCGCCGCCTGGCTGGTATAACCGGCAGCCAGTGCACGTTCCACTTCACCCAGCGAGACAGAATCCACCATCACGCCTTCTTCACGCATCAGGCGCAGCAAATGGATATTGCTGGATGCCTTCTGGGCAAAACGGATGACATCAAATTGTCGCAGGCGGGCAATCTGTGCCCTTATGATGGAAGCGTCATAGGCCCAGCACGGTGTGTCGAATTCGTTGGCAATATGGGCAAGCTGGCTGGCTGTGATAGTCGTTGTCATGGCAATTTTTCCGGGGCGTCCTGAGGTTTGGTGTAAGCTCTACTTTAACAAGTGCAATCCTTGATTTGAATGGGATTCCATAGGGAATTACCTCATCGGCCAGGGTTTTGATTGGAAATCTACGTAAAACGCTTATGAATCATAAACTTGACCAGTTTGATCAAAAAATCCTGCAATTATTGCAACAGGATGCCCGCATGTCGCATGCCGAGATAGGCCGCCAGGTACATCTGAGCCAGCCTGCAGTGTCCGAGCGCATCAAGCGCCTCGAAGCTGCACAGGTGATACGCGCCTATCGTGCCGATATTAATCCCAAGGCGCTGGGTTATCAAATCACCGCCATGATCAGGCTCTCGACACAACAGGGGCGGCCTTACGCCCAGTATGTCGCCAGTTGCCCTGAAATTATTGATTGCTATACCGTAACAGGTGAAGATGGTGCCGTCATGCGCGTACTGGCAACCGATGTAGAACATTTACAGCGTATCATTAATGAATTGAATGCCTTTGGCTCAACCTCGACAGCGATAGTACTGACTACCCATGTCGCCGGTAAAGCCATCAGTGCGCCCAGTGTGCTGATCACAGAATGAAAGGAAAACCATATCCAGTTTATCTCGCCCCGGTTTGATGCTTACTTTGTTGGCTTGCCTGGCCGCTCAGTGCGCACATGCTGCTGACGAAGAAGTCGATGCAATCACTCCTTACCGCCCCTCGGTATCCAATGCGGCGCAATTGCCAGTGGCGGGGCAGCTTGAGCTGGAAATGGGTATCAACTCCAGCAAGACCGGGCCTGCATTGCGCCAGAGTTTGCCTTATCTTTTCAAGCTGGCTTTTTCCAAAGAGTGGGGCATCCTGCTCGGTGGCGAGGCGCATATCATCAGTGATGATGGCGCAGGCCAGCGTGACCGCGGCTTTGGTGATACTACATTCACCCTCAAGCGGGCGTTTGTGATTGACGAGGCTACTGCTTTTGGCCTGGAATTCGGCAATAAATTTCCTACTGCCAAAGACGCCCTGGGATCTGGCAAATCAGACTGGACCGTAAACGGCATCATCAGCCAGGACCTGGGCAAAATCCATGGCGATTTGAATTTGAACCTGACACACCTGGGCTTTGCAGAAGACGCCACATCGCACTGGCAAACCGGGCTGTCGACTTCGCTATCGACTGAAGTGACAGACAAAATGGGCCTGACTGCAGAATGGGCAGGCTGGCGTCGTGCTGGTACCAAAAGCCAGAAGCAGGCACTGATTGCCTTCACATGTAGTCCCAATAAGCGCCTTACCCTCGATGCGGGCATGATCAAGGGCTTGAATACGGCGACCTTGGGCCGTGCCTGGTTTGCAGGTGTGGTGGTTCCGGTTTCCAGGTTGTGGTAGAGGATACTTGCTTGTGACCGGGCGCAAAACCTGATTGTGACTTAGGCCGTATAATGCGCTTTGGTATTGTTTATTGATTTGTTTCTTGCTTTGGGAAAACCATGCTGGCGCCTTCTTCACCGCGTAAATTTGCGATTTTTTCGGTCATTGCTGCAACGGCATTGATTGCACTGGCCGTCACGTTTTTTATGACTTACCAGTCGAAAACGCCTGCGCCGGCAGTCACGTTCGTTAATCTCAAAGGTGAAAAAATCTCGACAGAAAGCTTGCGTGGCAAAGTGCTCATGGTGAACTTCTGGGCAACTTCCTGCGTCACTTGCGTAGCAGAAATGCCGAAGATGATAGAAACCTATAACAAATACAATAAACAAGGTCTGGAATTCGTTGCTGTCGCCATGCAGTATGACCCGGCGAATTATGTACTCAATTATGCCGAAACCCGCAAGCTGCCCTTCCATGTTGCCCTTGATACCCAGGGCCAGCTGGCGAAGTCATTTGGCGATGTCAGGCTGACACCAACAACCTATGTCATCGACAAGCAAGGCAATATCCTGAAACGCTATGTCGGCGAACCATCTTTCTCTGAATTGCATACTCTGCTGGAACAAGCTTTAGCAACCTAGTTGTTCTTGCAAACTCTGCCATTCTGTTTTTGCCGCTGCCAGCGCTGTCTTTAAAATTTCTGCAATTCCAGGATGGCTGAGCATGCCATCCTCATCCAGCCCTGCTCCTATTACCGGCACCGTCACTGAAGCGGTTTCCAGTATTTTCGCTGACATCACGCCCAATATCTCGCGCAAGGCAGCATCGGCATGGGTGGCCCTGGGCGATGCATTGAAGACGATGACAGGCTTGTTGACAAATACATCGCTGCTGACGGTCCAGTCCAGTGCATTTTTCAAGACACCTGTGATGCCGTGAGCATATTCCGGGCTGGCAATCAATACTGCGTCGGTGGCACCGATCTGCGCTTTAAAGTCCAGTACGTTGGCAGGGGGCGTCAAATCCAGATCAGGATTGAACAAGGGCAGTGTAGCCATTGCCTCATAAGCCAGAATTGCCATGTCCGGCGGTGCCAGATGTGCGGCCGCGCGTATCAGCATGGCATTCAGCGATGCCGCGCGCAAACTGCCGCAAATTGCCAGTATCTTCATTTGTTTGTACATTCTATGTGAGCAAGCAGACATTATGCGATAAATAGAATGTGATAAAAAGGAGTCGAAGAAAGTGGGGGGATGCCGATAAAGCGATGCTTCCAGCTGAAGGAAATAAGCTATCGAGCAGCTACTGATGCAGTTTCCCTCGGCAAAAAAGCAACTGATGTGTCAAATCCTGACACTGGCGATATTATTTTATTGACCATTAGCAATAAGCAGTCTATTTTTCAAGGAAAATATACAAAAAGGTAAATGGATGTCAGCATCATTCAGCAATGACGAAATAGAAGATAAATTTTTCCTGCTGGGGCAGCGAGAAATTCTGGGAATCTTGAATGATCTTGCCCATAGACGTGAACCAGTCACCGTCTATTTCAATGAGGGCCGCGAGTTCATCGTGACCCTGATACTTTCTGCCAGGGACGATGGCCTGGTATTTGACATAGGTGGTGATGCCCGCGCCAACAAACTGCTGGAAAAAGCCAGCTCCTGCGTTTTTGTTGCGCAGCCAGATGGCGTACGCGTGCAATTTTCTGGCTTGAACCCGCAACTTTTCAGTTGGGGTGGTCAGGATGCTTTTTGGGTGCCCACCCCACAGCGCGTCGTGCGCATGCAGCGGCGAGAATATTTCCGTAATGAATTACCAATAGTCGACCCGCTCAAGGTCAGGCTCTACGACGACAAAGGCGAAACCCTGGCCTACTGGCCCATCTTCGATTTATGCGTGGGCGGCCTGAGTGTGCAGGTTTCCGGTCCGCCAGAAGTCAAGGTGCAGGACCGCATAGCCAGGCTGCATATCGTGCTGGGCATACGCAATGTTATTCGCTGTGAAGGTGTGGTGCGCCATGTGACCCCCATAGAAAAGAACAAACAGGGCAGATACCGTATAGGTATCAGCTTTCATAAACTGCCACATGAGATGGATGTCGCCATACAAAGACATATCAATCAGCTTGAATATGAGCGACGCAAGTTGCTGCCAAAATGATCTCGGCAATGAGCTTATCTAGCCTGGAGATACTGCTTGATCCGGCTTAATCTTGTTTCTTGTAAATACTCTGAGGGCCGCCACTAGCGTAACGCACAGCAACGCCGCGAGCATGCTTAAGCCCAGTTGTGCCAGTGGTAACTCAGTAAAGTAAAACAAGCTCGCCAACCAAGGTACAAACAGAGCCAGAGCCAATACGGTGGTGGCGCCTGTAACAACCCACCACAATACTGGATTAGGCAGTCTCAAAGCACGCAAGATATTGGCCGATATGCTGCGATTGATAAAGATCAGACCTATATTGCCGATCACCATGGCCGTGAATGCCAGGGTTCGTGCCTGATTTGTTGTCATATGCTGGTTAAGGGCCAGGTAATAAATTGCCAGTATGGTCAATAGCAAAGCAGAGCCTTGTACCACTCCTTTTAATAAGGTCTTGCGATTGAATATGCTTGCATTGGTGGCGCGGGGTGGCCTGCGCATGACATCCTGTTCTTCTACTTCTGCCTCAAATACCAGTGAGCAAGTCGGATCGATGATGAGTTGTAAAAACAAGATGTGCACAGGCATCAACATCACCGGCCAGCCCAGCATGACCGGTATGACTGACATACCAATGACCGGGATGTGAACGGCGACGATAAAACAAATTGTCTTTCTCAGATTATCAAATATTCTGCGACCTGATTTAACGGCAGCCACTATTGATGAAAACTCATCATTCAACAGCACCAGTGCGGCCGACTCGCGCGCCACATCCGTGCCGCGCATTCCCATCGCAATACCTATGTTTGCGGCTTTAAGCGCTGGCGCA
>Ga0207952_1000536_pt1 | contig 28505 bp, 25 predicted proteins | sample SubbioR12Aug_8Ca_FD_184831 | JGI IMG/M metagenome (GOLD analysis project Ga0207952, IMG submission 184831) | Serpentinite rock and fluid subsurface biosphere microbial communities from McLaughlin Reserve, California, USA - CR12Aug_8Ca (SPAdes) | ecosystem: Environmental > Terrestrial > Deep... | reverse complement strand
CGAACTTGGCATCGACGATCTCGAGGTTCGACATCATCCAGCAGCGGTCCTCGAACACCCAGTAGGTGCCGACGCCGACGAACTGCCGCTCGCGCGTGATGTAGGGATAGAAGGGGAAGCCGCGGCAGGCGATGGTGCGGTTGTCGCGTTCGCAGTGCCTGGCGCCCTTGCAGTGGATGGCCATGCAGTCGCTGGTGAGCTCGGCCACGATCTGCTTGGTGGCGTAGTCGTAGGGCTTGAACTTCGACCACAGGTCGGTGCGGGTCTTCAGGAGGTCGAACTCGACCTTGTGGACCACCGGCACGGCGTTCTGGGTCGAGCAGCAGACGGGTTCGCCGCCGTTCAACGGGGCGCATTTGCGACCGCAGTCGAAGCGCGAGACCGGGGCGTTAAAACCCTCGTAGAGGCTCGCGAAGTCGGCGGGCTTGATGGTGGACTTCGGGGTTTTCGGAGGCATGCCGCGGCCGTGTAGCCCAATACTATGTGAAAGAACAGTGAAGGAATTCTGACGTCTGCCTAGGGATGAGGCAGTACACGCCACACGACCGTCTCGCGCATGCCCCGGTTCTCGAGCTGGAGCGAAGTCGGGATGTCGTAGCGGGCGCGCTCCTCGAGGCCCTGGGCGCTGAAGTAGTTGCGGCCGGGGTCGCCCAGCAGCACCAGCCGGCCGAGCCTTGCGTGGCTGCGCAGCCAGGCCAGTGCCCGCACCGACATCTCGCGCTCGTAACAGACGTCGCCCGCAATCACCACGTCGGCATCAGGGAGACCATCGGGGCCGGCCAACCAGTCTTCTGCACTGACGTCGAAGCCAACGCCGTTGGCCTCGCCATTGAGGCGCGCCGCCACCAGCGAGAGGGCATCGATGTCGTTGGCGATCACCGAGGCGGCACCCGCGCGCGCCGCGGCCATGGAGGAGACGCCGGAACCCGCGGCGAAATCGATCACGCGCTTGCCGCGCACCATCTCCGGATTGTCGAGCAGATAGCGCGCGATCGCCTGGCCGCCCGGCCAGCAGAAGGCCCAGTAGGGCGGATCGACGTTCTGCGCTTCCAGCCACGCTTCGGTCGCCTGCCAGATCGGCACATATTCGGTGGCGAGCCACATCCTGAATTCCGGCACCATCGCAGGCGTTTCAAGCGCGGTGTTGGTGCGAATAAAGCCCTCGGGATCGACCGGCAGGCGCGCCATCAGCGCAAAGTCAGGTGGCCGGCGGCAATCGCTGCCAGCAGCAGCCAGCCGACCAGGGCATTGGCCTTGAACTTGAATTGACAGTCGGCCGGATCGTTCTGGCGCAGGAAGGCGATCTGCCAGACGAAGTGCAGGCCAACGGCGGCCAGGATCGCGAAATAGAGCGGACCCAGCGCGGCGAGATGGCCGGCCAGCACCCAGGCGCCCAAGGCCAGCGCCGCGAACAGCGACAACCAGCGCCGGGGGGCGGCGGCAAAGCGCCGGGCCGTCGAACGCACGCCGATGACGGCATCGTCGCGCTGGTCCTGCATGGCGTAGATCGTGTCGTAGACCATCGTCCAGGCAACGCCACCGACATAGAGCGCGACGGTGGCCCACGAGAGTTCGCCGGTGACGGCGGCAAAGCCCACCAGCGCGCCCCAGTTGAAGGCGAGGCCGAGCACGACCTGCGGCCACGAGGTGAGGCGTTTCATGGTCGGATAGATCGCGACCAGGATCAGGGAGGCCAGCGCCACACCGCCCGCGAATTTGTTCAGCTTGAAGAGGATGGCGACGCCCACCAGCGACTGCAGCGCCGTCCAGATGAAAGCGTTGCGCAGCTTCACCTCGCCCGCCGGCAGCGGCCGGCCGCGCGTGCGCTCGACCTGGGCATCGATCTTGCGGTCGACGATGTCGTTCCAGGTGCAACCCGCGCCCCGCATGGCCAGGGCGCCCAAGGCAAACAGCGCCATCCAGCCGGCGAGGCGGCCCCACTGCGGCGCCAGGCCCAGGGTCAGCGACCACCAGCAGGGGAAAAGCAGCAGCCAGGTGCCGATCGGCCGATCCCAGCGCGACAGCCGGCCGTAGGGCCGGGCCCATGGCGGCAGGTAGCGTAGCGACCAGTGCTGGCGATTGATGTCGGTAAAGCCGGTTGTTCCGTCGGCGCTCATGGCGGCATCATGCAGCCACGCAGCCCAATGATCCATGAGGGAACTCCATGAGCCTGTCGCGGCTCTTCGTCGAAGCCGACCTCGCGGCCGGGGTCGAGGCACCCCTTGAGGAGGCGCAGGTCCACTATCTGCGCCACGTCATGCGGCGTCCCGATGGTGCGCCGTTGCTGTTGTTCAACGGCCGCGATGGCGAATGGCGGGCGACGCTGGCTGGTCGCGGCAAGAAGTCGGCGGTGGCCGAGGTTGGCGACTGCACGCGCACACAGGCGGCCGAACCCGACGTGTGGCTCTGTTTCGCGCCGGTCAAACGCGCCCGCATCGACTATATCGCCGAGAAGGCGACCGAGCTTGGGGCTGCCGTGCTGCAGCCGGTGCTGACGCGCCATACCGCCGTCGAGCGGGTGAACGTCGAGCGGCTGCGTGCCAATGCGATCGAAGCGGCCGAGCAGACCGAGCGGCTCTCCGTGCCAGAGGTGCGCGCACCGGTCGATCTCGCACGGCTGCTCGCAGGATGGCCCGAGGGCAGGCGCCTTCTGATGTGTGATGAAACAGGTGGTGGCCCACCGATCGCCGAGGCGCTCGGCGGCCTCGATGCCACCGCCCGTGCGGCACCCTGGGCGGTCGTGGTCGGCCCCGAGGGAGGCTTCGCCGAAGAGGAACTCACCGACCTTCGTCGCATAAGAGATGTCATGGCAGTCGGGCTCGGTCCGCGCATCCTAAGGGCCGATACCGCGGCCTTGGCGGCGCTCGCCTGCTGGCAGGCGCTGGTCGGAGACTGGCGACAGCCGACACCCCGTCTGCCCGCTGATTATCGCACATCCAAGGTTACCGTCTGACCGCTTGCGCTCGCCCCCGTCGGCATGGGAGACGGGAACCTGAACATCATGAACCAGACGCGTGCTCGCGTGAGAATACCTCATGCGGCCGCGCCGCTCCCGGCCCCAAGAAGGCCGCGGGCGACCAGGGAGTCGACAACGCATGTCCGCACCACCGTCGGGCGGCGGCGCGCCGATCGAGAATCGGCGGCAGCTGATCGAGTATTTCGTTGCCGGCAACAAGCCACGGGCCGCGTGGCGCATGGGCACCGAGCACGAGAAGTTCGGCTACCACAAGGCGACGTTGAAGCCGCTCGCCTATGAAGGGCCGGATGGCATTCGCGCTATGCTGGAAGGCCTCACGCGCTTCGGCTGGGAACCCGTGGTCGAGGGCAATAACCCGATCGCCTTGCTGCGCGACAAGGCCAGTATCACGCTTGAGCCGGGTGGCCAGTTCGAGCTGTCGGGCGCGCCGCTCGAGACGTTGCATGAGACGGCGGCCGAGAACTCCCAGCACCTGCGCGAGGTCGGCGAGGTTGCCGGCGAGATTGACGCGGGCTTCATCGGTCTCGGCTTCGCGCCGCAGTGGAAGCGCGAGGACATGCACTGGATGCCCAAGGGGCGCTACAAGATCATGCGCGACTACATGCCTAAGAAGGGCAAGCTCGGTCTCGACATGATGCTGCGCACCTGCACCGTGCAGACCAATCTCGACTTCGAGTCGGAAGTCGACATGGTGAAAAAGTTCCGGGTGTCGCTGGCGCTGCAGCCACTCGCCACGGCCTTGTTCGCCAACTCGCCCTTCGTCGAGGGCAAGGCGGTGGGCTTCAAGAGCTACCGCAGCCATATATGGACCGATACCGACCCCGATCGCTGCGGCGTGCTGCCGTTCGTGTTCGAGGATGGCTTCGGATTCGAACGCTACGTCGACTACATGCTCGATGTGCCGATGTACTTCGTCTATCGCGACGGCAAGTATCTCGATGCCTCGGGCCAGAGCTTCCGCGATTTCCTCAAGGGCAAGCTGCCGGCACGGCCGGGCGAGCTGCCGACCCTGAACGACTGGGGCGATCACGTCACCACCGCTTTCCCCGAGGTGCGGCTAAAACGCTATCTCGAGATGCGCGGCGCCGATTCGGGACCCTGGGCAGCGCTCAATGCCTTGCCGGCCCTGTGGGTCGGCCTGCTCTATGACCAGGGTGCGCTCGACGCCGCCTGGGATCTGGTGAAGGACTGGACAGCCCAGGATCACGATTTTCTGCGCGCCGAGACGCCCAAGACCGGGCTCGCGACGATATTCCGGGGCCGGCCGTTGAACGAGCTCGCCCGCGAGGTCGTGGCGATCGCCCACGTCGGGCTGAAAGCCCGCCGATGTCTGGATGAGCGCGGCAACGATGAAACCGTCCATCTCTTTCCGCTCGACCGGACCGTCGACAGCGGGTTGGCGCCGGCCGACGAATTGCTGGCGAAATGGCAGGGAGAGTGGAAGGGCGCCTTCGCGCCGCTGTTCCGCGAGTATTCCTACTGAGGTAGAGTCGGTCCATGCTCGACCGCTGTGATCGCGTCCAGATTGCCGTCCACGACGCTGCCAAGGCCGCGGAGCGTTACAGCCAGTTGCTCGGCTGCGAAGTCGCGCGCCGCGACCATAGCCGCCATCTGGCGGCCAAACGGACCATTCTGGCCGTCGGCGAGAGCGAGTTCGAGCTATGCGAGTCCGACGGTGCGGGCGTCACGCAGGATTTCCTCAGCAAGCGCGGCGAAGGTTTGATGACGGCGGGATACTGCACCGCCGACCTTGACGGCATGGTGAAACGCTGGGAAGGGCTGGGCTTTCGCTACGACCGCGACGGCGAACAGCTCTATCTCGGTCCGGACGTCACCTTCGGGTTGCCGATCGTGATTTCGGAAACCGCCTACCGTCCGAGGGTCGGCCCGGTATCGAGCCTTTACGAGACGACCAACACGCTGGTGAGCGACTGGCGGCGGGTCGCGGCCGTCTATGCCGGCCTGTTCGGTCTCGACCCGACGCGGTTCAGCGAGATCGGCAGCGAGCGCTTCGGCTACATCGGCACGCTCACCCTGTTCGATCCGCCCAACCGGCTCGACCGCATCGAACTGAGCCAAGTCACCGACAACGTGCACGCCATGGGCCGCTACGCCCACAAGCACGGCGACTCGCTCTACATGTGCTACGTCGAGGTCCATGACTGGCCGGCGGTGCGTCAGCGCCTGCTCGACGCCAACGCCCGCTACACGCCGCGCGGCGCCGACCCCGTCACCGATCCCGACGGCGGCTGGGTGCATCCCAAGGAATTGCACGGCCTGCTGCTCGGCATCTCGCGCACCGGCCTTGCCTGGGACTGGTCGGGCCGCAAAGATCTCGTGCCCCCAGCATGAAGCCCGGCGTCATGAATCGTCGCCTCGTCGTCTTTTCTTTGCTGATGGTGCCCATGATGGCGAGTGCGCAGTCCGCCAGCGCGCAGCCCGCCGATTGGCAGACCGTCGTGGGCGGCGATCTCAGGTTCCGGCTGGAAATGCCGGCGCCGGCCGCCAAGACCACGGCCGCCGAGAAGGAGAAAGGACACGCCGGCGAGCGCGTCGCCTGGGCCTCCAAGCGCGACGACGAGCTGTTCGATTTCGACTATGTCGACTACGAGCCGGCCTGGTTCTCCAGTCGTGATGCCAAGGAGATGGCCCGCGACCTCGGCCGCGGCGAGGCCGAGAAGGCCTTCCCGCGCGCCCGCTTCAAGTATGTGCTGGACGAGCCGGTCACCCTGCAGGGCTGGGACGGCTATGCCCTCGACATCGAGGACACCAACGGCTCCCGCGTGATGATGCGCACCTACATCGTGAAGGACCGGCTCTACCGGCTGCTGGTCACCACCAAGGGCGACATGAAGTCGATGAGCGCCGCGACGCGGTTTCTCGAGTCGCTCAGGTTGGCAGAGACGCGATAGACTCGGATCACCTACGCAAGAGACGGAGGAGCCATCATGCGCCCAAGAATCATGCGGGCCGCGTCCCGCCCGACCACCAAGGCGGAAGCGGCGAACTTCGTCGGCGCCGTCCTGTCCGATCCGGTCTATACGCCTGAGGGCCCGTCGCGCCTGCGCGCCTCGCGCGTGACGTTCATGCCGGGCGGACGCACCAACTGGCATCAGCATGCGGTCGGCCAGATCCTCTATGTGCTGTCGGGCGTCGGCCGCTACCAGCTCGAGGGCGAGCCGGTGCAGGAGATCAAGCCGGGCGACACTGTCGTCATCCCGCCCAACGCACGGCACTGGCACGGATCGGCGCCCGGTACGATGATGTGCCACCTCGCCATGTCGGAGACCGACGACCAGGGCCGGGCCACCAGCTGGTTCGAGCCGGTGAGCGATGCCGACTATACGAAGGCGCCACCCAACGCCGGCTGAGGGCGCCTTTAGGTCGCCGTGCCGCCGACGGTGAGCGCGTCGATGCGCAAGGTCGGCTGACCGACGCCAACGGGCACGCCCTGGCCGTCCTTGCCGCAGGTGCCGATGCCGGGATCGAGCGACATGTCGTTGCCGACCATGCCGACCTTGGTCAGCGCCTCGGAGCCCGCGCCGATCAGGGTCGCGCCTTTTACCGGTGCGCCGAGCTTGCCGTTCTCGATCAGGTAGGCCTCGGTGCAGCTGAACACGAACTTGCCCGAGACGATATCGACCTGGCCGCCGCCGAAGTTGGCGGCAAAGAGGCCCTTCTTCACCGAGGCGATGATCTCCTTCGGGTCCGCGGTCCCGCCCAGCATGAAGGTGTTGGTCATGCGCGGCATCGGCGAATAGGCGTGGCTCTGGCGGCGGCCGTTGCCGGTCGGCTTCACGCCCATCAGGCGGGCGTTCTGACGGTCCTGCATCAGTCCGACCAGGCGGCCATTCTCGATCAGTACATTGCGCTGGGTGGGCGTGCCCTCGTCGTCGATGGTGAGAGAGCCGCGGCGGTCCGACAGCGTGCCGTCATCGACGACGGTGACGCCGGGGGAGGCGATCATGTCGCCCATCATGTGGCTGAACACCGAGGTCTTCTTGCGGTGGAAGTCGCCTTCGAGGCCATGGCCGACGGCTTCGTGCCACAGCACGCCCGACCAGCCGGCACCCAGCACGACCGGCATCTCGCCCGCCGGCGTGTCGACCGACTCGAGATTGACCAGGGACTGGCGGATCGCCTCGTCGGCCTCGCGCTTCCAGTATTCGGGTTTGAATATGTCGCCATAGGCGGCGCGACGACCGCTGCCGGTGCTGCCCGCTTCCATACGCGTGCCGTCGCCGCAGACGACGCTGACGTTCAACCGCACCAGCGGGCGGACGTCGGCGGCGCGCCAGCCGCCGGCGCGGATGATCTCGACCACCTGCCACGAGCCGGAGAGCGAGATCGAGACCTGGCGCGCCTTGGGCTCCTTGCCGCGCACATAGGCGTCGATCTCCTCGAGCAGTGCCACCTTCCTGGCGAAGGCTTCGCCGTCGATCGGATTGTCATCGGCATAGAGCAACCGGTTGGTGCCGCGGGGCGATTCGTCTGACTTGCTCGAACGGCCGGTGCGGACCGTCTTGACCGTCGCGGCCGCGCGCTTCAGCGCCTGCTCGTCGAGCGCCGAGGCGTGCGCAAAGCCCGTCGAGTCACCGGCCACGGCGCGCAGGCCGAAGCCCTGGGTGGTGTCGAACGAGGCGCTCTTCAGCTTGCCGTCGTCGAACGACAGGCTCTCGCTCTGGACATACTCCAGGAACAATTCGCCGTCGTCGGTGCCGGCCAGCGCCTCGTCGACCATCTTCGAGGTCTTGCGATGGTCGAGCGCACCCTTGCCGAAGAACAGACCGTCGGCGGTCGCGAGATGATTGATCGACTTGCTCATGGTGATGCCCTTGCTCCGATGATCAGCATTCTTCTCCCCTTCGCGGAGTCCGCGAAGGGGAGGTGTCGCCGTCTTACGGCGACGGAGGGGTCTTAGGCCACAACGATGCTGTCGCCTTGACCCCTCCGCCCTCGTAAGACGAGGGCACCTCCCCTTGGCGGCTCCGCCAAGGGGAGGGGTACTCTGCGTCAGACGACCAGGACGATCTTGCCAAAATGGGCATTGGCCTTCATGTGCGCAAGCGCTTCGGCGGCCTGGGCGAGGGGGAAGGTCTTGTCGATCGGCAGGCTGAGTTTGCCCGCTTCGATCGCCGGCCACAGGTCGGCGCGGGCCGCCTTCACGATGTCGCGCACCTCCTCGGGGCTACGGGTACGGAAGGTGACGCCGATATAGTCGATGCGCTTCAAGGCATGCAGGTCGTAGTTGAATTCGCCCTTCATGCCGCCCAGCCGGCCGACATTGACGATGCGGCCGAGGATGGCGGCGGCCTCCATATTCTGGTTGGCCACACTCGCCGAGACCTGGTCGACGATCAGGTCGACGCCCTTGCCGCCGGTCGCCTCCTTGACCTTGTCGGGCCATTTCGGATCGCGCGTATCGAGGGCCACGTCGCAGCCGAATTCTTTCAGCCGCGCGCGGCGGCCATCGTTGGTCGAGGTGCCCATGACGATCGAGGCGCCGAGGAATTTGGCGATCTGCATGCCGAGCAGCCCGACGCCTGAACTCGCGCCCTGGATCAGGACCGATTCGCTCTTTTTGAGGCGGCCGGCGCCAACCAGGGCGTTGTGCATGGTCTGCACGGCGACCGGCATGCAGGCGGCCTGCTCGTAGGTCATGTTGTTGGCGGGAATCTTGTGGGCGCGTCCCCAATCCGCGACGGCATATTCGGCGAAGCCGCCGGCGGCGGAACTCATGACCCGGTCGCCGGGCTTGAAGTCCTTCACCTCGGCGCCAACCGCCTCGACTTCGCCGGCGCACTCCAGGCCGACGATGGTGCCCGGGCCGCCGACCCGGCCGTGGGCCTGGCCCGATGCGACGGCGAGATCCGCGCGGTTGAGCGAGGCTGCTCGAACCTTGATCAGGATCTCGTTGGGCTTGGGCGAGGGCTTGGGCGCGTCCTTGTACTGGACGCCGCTCTCGGTAACGACTGCTGCCTTCATAGTGGTTCTCCCTGGAACAGGGACAACCAATAGCACGGTCCCTTACGGCTGGGCTTTGCCTCTGACGTATTTCTTCACGATCGTTTCGTCGGGCGGGTAGTTCGCGGGCGCGACGGGTGTGATCTGCGCCTGGATGCACTTCCACGCCCCGTTCTCGTGCACGTAGGTATCGGTGTACATCGTCATGCCCGTGGTCTCGACACCGTCGACCATTCTGATGCTCTTGTTGGTCGAGCGCAGCAGCGCCGTCGTGCCGAACACGTGGATCAGCTCGTCGCGATAATCGAAATAGGGGATGCGTGCGGCGTCGAAGCCGGTAGCCCAGGCCTTCAGATAGTCCGCCCGGCCGACGCGCCCGCCTGCCGGTGTGATGCAGATGAAGTCCTTGTGCAGGATGGCGTCGTGCGAGGGCACGTCGTTGGTGATGAAGTTATGGATGAACCTGGCGTTGAGCGCGCGCAGCTCTGCGATCATGGCTAGCCTCCGTCGATCAGATAACCATATAACAGGTTAAGACGAGGCGTCGAGTCAGATTTTGGCCGTCCGACCCTGCCAGTAACGGTCGCGCAGCAGGCGCTTATAAAGCTTGCCGGTGGGATGGCGTGGCAGTTCGGCCTCGAAATCGACGCTGCGCGGGCACTTGATGGCCGAGAGATGATGCTTGCAGTAGGCGATCAGTTCCTCGGCCAGGGTGGGGCCTGCGTCGGCCATGTTGCGGGGCTGCACCACTGCCTTCACTTCCTCACCGAAATCGTCGTTGGGTACGCCGAACACGGCGCAGTCCATGACCATGGGATGGTTGATCAGCAGGTTCTCGCACTCCTGCGGGTAGATGTTGACGCCGCCGGCGATGATCATGAATGCCTTGCGATCGGTGAGATGCAGGAAGCCGTCGGCATCGACGTAGCCCACGTCGCCCAAGGTGGTCCAACCCTTGGAGTGGCGCGATTCGGCGGTCTTCTTCGGGTCGTTGTGATACTCGAAGGGCCGGCCCTCCGCGAAATAGACGGTGCCGGGTTCGCCCGTCGGCAGCTCGTTGCCCTCGTCGTCGCAGATTTTCAACTTGCCGACGATGGCGCGGCCGACGGTACCCTTGTGCGCCATCCATTCCTGGGCGCTGCACATGGTGAGGCCGTTGCCTTCGGTGCCGCCGTAATATTCCCAGATGATCGGGCCCCACCACTCGATCATCGCTTCCTTGGTCGGGATCGGGCAGGGCGCCGCGGCATGGATCGCGCACTTGAGCGAGGACACGTCGTATTTCCCGCGCACCTCATCAGGCAGTTTGAGAAAGCGCACGAACATGGTCGGCACGACCTGGGTGTGGGTGGCCTTGTACTTCGGGATGAGCTTGAGGAACTCCTCGGCGTCAAAATTCTCCATGATCACCGAGGTGCCGCCCAGCCGCATGACGCTCATGTTGAAGCGCAAGGGAGCGGCATGATAGAGCGGCGCCGGCGAGAGATAGACGGTGTCCTGGTCGATGCCGTAGAGCTTGCGGCTGATGGCGAGCAACGGATTGTCGTAGTCGATCGGCTGTGGCTCGACGACCGGCATGACGCCCTTGGGCCGGCCGGTGGTGCCCGACGAATAGAGCATGTCGTGGCCGGCGGTCTCGTCGGCGATGGGTGTCGCGGGATGGCGCGCCACCATTCGCTCCCAGGAGGCGTAGCCCGGCGCGATGCCGCCGATCATGTAGCGGTTGTTGACGCCTACGAGCAGTGGCCCGAGTTCGGCGGCCTTTCCGGCCAGGTACGTCGACGTGACGAACAGCTTGGCGCCACAGTCGGTCACGATGTAGTCGACTTCGGCCGCCGTCAGCCGTGAGCTGATTGCGGTATAGACCAGCCCCGAGCGCTGGGCGCCCCAGCAGATCTCGAAAAAGCGCGGATTGTTCTCGAGGAAGAGCGCGATGTGGTCGCCCGCCTTGAGCCCCAGCGAGCGGAACAGTTGGGCGATACGGTTGGATTGTTCGTCGAGCTGCCGGTAGGTCACTGTCTCGCCGCTGCCGGCCATGACATAGGCCGGCTTGCCCGGGTTTTTCTGGGCGTGGATGTACGGATGCACTCGGAACTTCCTCCAGGCGGCGTTTCTTGGATGGCGGCGCCATAAAACCGGACAGGAAAGGGCGCGGCAAGCGTTGACCCGGTTCCGCTCATCGGCTTTATTCGCGGCGCACGACAGCGTGCCCCCGTGGCGGAATTGGTAGACGCGCCTGACTCAAAAAGTGGTTTGTCTACCCTGCGACGTTTGGCGCGGTGGTCCGAAAAGACGTTTGATTTTCGAGGGTTGAGCGGGTACGGCAAGGCGCATCGTGGCGGTGACAACCGCGCTAGGTGCAAAATGGGTGCAGAGCGCGAGGGAACTCGCGGCGGCGATAGGCGGGCGTGGCGGAACTGGTAGACGCGCTGGATTCAAAATCCTGTTCTGGTGACAGAGTGTCGGTTCGATTCCGACCGCCCGCACCATCCCCAACGAATTGCTTCGTTGAATGGTTCATCACCCTGGAGGGATGACTGGCGGCGCGGCGCAATGTGGACGTGCCCTCGGGTAAGCTTAGCGGCCGCTCGCGTAAAGCCTGCGGCAAGCCTCGTTTTCGGCCTCCTGCAGCCGCTGGACGTAGGCGACGAGGCGCTCGTCGGCGTCGAGCGGATAGAATCTTGAGGGCCTGGGCCCGACCGTCGAGTTCACCGCAATCGGCTGCGCGTTCGAATCTACAAGGAACAGAACGTCGCCGCCTGGTGAAATCGGCCGGTGCTTCGGGTCATCATGCAGTGGGGTAACGTCGACCAATTGACCCGTCGGCGCGTGCCAGACTGCATGGTGCACCGCGATGAGGTAGCCAGGCCCGGGAATATCTCCCACCACGCGATAACGGAACATCCAGCCGAACAGAACTCGGCCGCCCTGCTGCACCGCTTGATGGATAGCATTTTCAAAACATCGGGTCGGTGTCGCCCAAGCCTCTGGTCGATGAAGCGCAAGACCAAGTGGTTCGCGGCTGATGGTGCGAGCAAACGCTTCGAGGGCATTTGGAGCGGCGGATCCAGACACGAGAAAGTCCTATTGAAAGGTCAGGTACAGGGTAGTGTTTTCTACAGATACGCGATGCCTTGACGAAGAAGGTCGTCCAACACATCGGCCCGCGAGCCCGTCCGATGCACAGCCAGCGCGACCAACGCACGCGCCACACGCCGCGCGAGGTTGCGGGCTAGGACACGTTGCGTCGTCGAGATCTTCTGTAGTCCGGCCCGGCCGTGGACGAACGCGCTACGCAGCTCGAACAGGTCCTTATAGTTCTGTGCTGCCTTGGCATCTGTGAGCGCCGCGCCGATCCGGGCGGAGACCCGTTCGGTCGCCGATAGCTTCGGATGCGGGTCAGGCTTGGGCCGCAGCTTACGCATGTGATCGATTTCCAGGCCGAGCGCCGCCTCGATCGCGGTCATGTGAGCCATCACCTCGTCGATGCCGTCGGCAAGGAAAGCCCGGACAAGGAAATGCACCACCGGTGTCTCAAAGAGTGGCGTCGCGCGCGCCGCCTGTAGCTCGGTCCAGGCTGCGTCAGTAAAAAGCTGCAGCTCGGTTTTGGCACTGTCGTCGAGCGGCAACGCGCTCGGCCGCTCCAGCTCGATCTCTTCACCCCAACGGTCCTCGACGATCCTGGGCTCAAGCGTGAGGTCGTCGGGGCTGGGTGGCCGCGCCGGCCGGACGAAAAGGTCTTCGTCTAGCGTGTAGATCCACGGTACGAGGAAGCCGCGCCAATCGACCTCCAGCATTGTCGACCACTCCTCCCACCGGGCCAATAGTAGGAAAAAGAGTGCGCCTTCGACCGCCGGCGGGAATCGGCCATGATGGGGTTCGATCTCGCCGAAGTCCTGGCGCATATCCGTGAACATAAACGGGGCGGCACGTGACTCGGGCCTCGGATCGACCTCGATTTCCTCCTCGACCACCAGCCAATGAAACTGTGCGAGGCGCTTGGCTTCCAACGGCAACGCCGGGAAGTTGCGCGCGAGCCTCGGCGCATCGAATAGCTTCCCCAATTCCTCGGCTGTGAATTGAGCGACTCGCGTATTGCCAAAGCTCATTGGTGGCAGATCGTCGGCTAGATCGAGCGGACAGATGTGCCGGCGCACCGTAATCCTGCGTGAGTAGGCTGCGTCGAGTGCCGCCGCGGCCGTCGGCAAATCGAGCGCGAGCCCCGCTTGGTCGAGCGGCAGGCCGCATGGCAGGCCGAGTGACCTGAGCGCGCTGCTCAGCGCGAACGTGGCCTTGCCCCGACTATAGCGGCGGTCGCAGAGCTCGCTTAGTTCGACGAAGGCCGGCGCCGACAGCAGGTTGGTCGGGCCCGGCCGCGGAATGCGCCATAGGGCGGCCAAGGCGTCGAGGAGCTGCTGATCCGCCGCCATCGTTACGCGCAGCCATTGGGGGTCGCCTGTGGCCGCCAGCTCCGCTCTGTACGTTCTCGCGCGAGCTTGGTTTCGAGGCTCGGATGCTTTCGCTCAATGCTCTCGTTGTAGATGTACTCCGCATCGTCCCAGAAGGTGGCGATCGCCTCGACGAACGCCCGGAGCCGTTCGACGGGCACGTCCATCCGCGCGACGGGTGGCGGCTCGGGATCGGGCGGCTGATCCTCGAACGGTCCTGGCGGGTAAACCCGCCACAGCTCGGGACAGCGCACGGCCAGCGCAACCGCCGACGGCCCGTCGCCATGCCGGCAGGCGTTGCCGAGGAGTTGGAGCGTGTCCAACTCGGCGAAGCTTGGAAAGGCGTCCAGACGGATGCCGCGCAGTTCCAAGAAGAGTTCGTAGAGCCTTGCCCAGTGCCCCTTCGTCACCTGCGCGACCATGCCCTCGCCGGGCGCCAACTCCTCCGCGCATCCGCGCAGATAGCTGCGGAGCTGCCGCTCCCAGATGGACTGGATTGCAAGGCCGAAAGCCATTTTCGTCTCTTTGAGCACATCCCCCGTGTCGGCCTGGGCGAAGGCGTCGCCTGGACTGTCACTGCGGCCCAGCGCGGCGATCTTTTCCTCAAGGGCCCGGATCGCGGGGGCGATCACATCGTCAAAAAATGATCGCACGGTGACCCCGTGATTCGATGCCGCCACATCGGCATAGCAGTTCTTCCAGCGGAACACCTTCATGCGGCGACTCCTGCCCAGACCATCCTGCGCAGCGGTTAGAGCCCTTGGGCAATTTCGTAAGGTGATTGGAGCCGGTACCTAGGGCATTGGCGTCGGCTCCGTTCCTCGTTCACTTCGGCTTGCCCGCCCCGTTGTGAGCAGGGCGATCAATGACGTAGCGCTGGCCGGGCTTGGGCTTTGGCGGGAGAGGGCGCCCTCGAATGGCGGTCCGTTCCTGACCGGTATCGCCGCCGCGAGGCCCAACGATACCGAACTCGCCCGAGATCGGGGCCTGCTCCCCCGGCTTGTAGGTCTTGCTCACTCTTACACCTCCAATGTCGGCTCGCGGATCATCCCGCCCGACCATGGGACCATAGCGAAGTTGACTTCAGGTTCAATTAGGATAAAATGGGACCTAGAAAAATATGGAGGCCATCATGGCGAGTCCGCAAACCTCAACAGCGTCGACCGTGCGTTCCAATCCCATCCATCACCTTCATCCTGTCGACGACGCCTGTCCGGTTTGCGAGCAGCCTATCCCGCACGACCGTGCCGACGAGATCGCCGAACGGTTGCAGGCGCGAGAGCAGGCGCAGTCTGCCACGATCGCCGCGCAACTGCAGGAGAAGTTCGACGCCGAAAAGACAGAGGCCCTCGAGCGTGCACGGCTAGAGGCCGACCAAAAAATCGCTGAGGCCCGAGAACAGGCCCGTCTGGCTGCTGAACTCCAATCGAAGGCACAAGTCGAGGCGGCGGAAGCGGCCCGTATCGCAGCCCAAGAGGCGCTCCAGACCAAGACCGAAGAGGTCACTACCGAGAAGGCAAACGCTGAGGCGGCGAAGGCTGCGCTTCACGGCCAACTCGAACAGGTTCAGCGCGAATCGACCGCCGCGATCGAGAAACTAAAGGCGGACGCGGTGGCGCAGGAAGACATGATCCGCTCAGAGGCGGCGCGCATCGCCACGGAAGCGGCCGCGAGCCTGCTGGCGGAAGTCGAGGCCCAGAAAGTGACGGCCGAAAACGCTGGCGAGGCGCTGAAGGCGGAACTGGCGCAAACCAGACTGACCAGCGAACAGGCCCTGGCAGAGGCCCAGGCAAAGGCGACCGCCCGTGAAGTGGAGATTCGTGCCGAAGTCAGCGCGGCCGCCGAGGCCGCGGCCAAGGTGCAGATTGGCGCCGCCGAACAGGCCAAAGCCAACGCCGAAGCCAAGGCGCTCGCTGCGGAGGCGACAGCGAAAAGCCTCCAGGAATCTCACGAAGCCCAGCTCAATGAGCGGCTGCAAGAACAGCGCGAGGCCCTGGAGGCCGACAAGACAGCCGCTATCAACGCCGAGAAGTCGGCCACGTTTGGAGAGCGCCAGAAGTTGGCCAACAAGGTCGAAGAACTGCAGCGCGCGCTTGAGAAGAAGACCGCTGAGGAGCTCGGCGAAGGCGCCGAAATCAATCTTTTTGAAGCGCTGAAGGCTGAGTTCGACGGTGATCGCATCGTGCGCGTGACCAAGGGGCAGCAAGGCGCAGACATCCTGCACACCGTCATGCACAACGGACAGGAGTGCGGCACGATCATCTACGATTCGAAGAACCACAACGCATGGCGGAAAGATTTCGTGACCAAATTGCGGTCAGACCAGTTGAGTGCCCAGGCCGACCATGCCGTGTTGTCGTCCAGCAAGTTCCCGGCCGGCGCCCGGCAATTGCATATACAGGACGGCGTCGTGATCGCTAGCCCGGCGCGGGTTATCGCCCTCATCCAACTGATTCGCGCCCATCTGGTTCAATCTCACACCCTGCGCATGAGCAACGCCGAACGGACCCAGAAGACCGCAGCCCTGTACAGCTTCATCACTTCTCAGCAGTGCGCCGACTCGTTTGCGCGGCTCGACGAATTGGCGGAGTCGCTGCTGGATATTCAGACGAAGGAGGTTAAAGCCCACGAAAACGTCTGGAAACAGCAAGGTGTTGCCATACGCGCGGCCATGAAAGTGCAGGCTGAATTGCGCAATCAGATCGACTCGATCATCGGTACGGCGACCTCGCCGGAGAGCCCTCAATGACGAACCCGCAGGTCATTCCCGACCGCAACAATGTCATCAATCTTCAGGAGCGTCGGCTCGACCGTACCGTCCTGCGCACATACCGGACCAAGGCCGATATAGGGGACATCGTGCCGAACGAAAAGCAGCCCCGCATGGGTCCGAAGATCGATGAAGAGCTGCAGCGGCAGATCGAAGCGAATGGCGGCCTCTTCGAACCCCTACTTGTCGAGCCCCATCCTGACCTACCCGGAAAGTTCCGGATCATCGACGGCGACCGCCGGTGGACCAACTCACGGGTGCTAGTGGATCAAGGGAAAGAAGATTATCGGCAGATCCCAATCGAGGTTACCGACCGGACATTGAGCGACGAGGACCGACTTCGGGTCTGGATTTACATCCATCGCCAGCGGAAAGAATGGGACGCCAAGGAAAAGGAAATGGTGGCCTATCGCCTGGTCGACTTGATGGGCCGGTCGAGCGCGGCCAACATCCTCGGCATCACAGTGCGTGAGCTCGACAAGTTAGTCGACGTGTTCGAACTCTCGGAAAAATTTACTAGTCTCCGTGACCCCAGCGCCGCAATCACCTGGTCACGTGAGTTGATGGGGGTGAGCAAGAAACTACTGACGCCGAGTGTCATTGAGGCGGTGGTCAAGAAGGTCAACCAGAAGCGCATTACCAATTCCAAAGACCTTCGGAAGCTCCGCACGATCTTGCCCGACCCCGTCGCGCGTTCGCAGTTTCTGAGCGATGCCGGAGATTTGGAGTCGGCAATGTTGCGCCTTGGACCCGCGCCCAAGCCAGTCAAGGGCGGACTTTCCGGCGATCTTGAAGCTGCAGTCGACGCGATGAAAAAGGTCCCTTTCTCGGCCCTGCAGGAACTCAAAGGGGATGCGGATATCCTGAAGAAGATCGCCGAAGCGGAAGCGTTGTTGCAATCGCTCCGCAGCGCGCTTTCATAGGTTGGAGATTGTGGGCTCGACCTCAAGGTCTGATAAGGCGCGGAGTCTATTCGGAACAGGTAGCATTGCGAGAGCATGCCTGGCGAAAAGCCCTGCGTTACGGCAGCGTCAGTTGTAAAGAAATATTAGTCGTCGCGAGACTGCGTGAGCGTCGGCTGGGGGAAACAGAGTGATACTGACCGACAACGAAACGAAGGTCGATCTCCTTAACAACGAAGCGATCGCCAAGACCATCATCGCGTTGCTGCGGGAGAAACCGGAGCGCCCGGTGACGATTGGCGTTCACGGCGATTGGGGCGCGGGGAAGTCCAGCATCCTTGAGATGATCGAGAGTGGCCTCGCGGACCAGAACGGCGTCCTCTGCCTCAAGTTCAACGGATGGCGGTTCCAGGGTTTCGAGGACGCCAAGATCGCGTTGATCGAGGGCATCGTCACCGGCTTGCTTGAGAAGCGTCCGCTGCTGTCGAAGGCGGGGGCGGCGGTTACAGATATCTTCCGCCGGATCGATTGGCTCAAGATCGCACGCCACGGCGGGGGTCTGGCGTTCACCGCCATGACGGGCATTCCAACGGCCGACCAAATCGGCGCCGTCGTCGACACCGTGAAGGGGGTCTTCGCCGATCCCGCCAAGCTCGCGACCAAGGAGAACTACGACAAGGCCGTTGACGGCGTGCAGGGGCTGTTGAAACCCGCCGAGTCGAAGAACGTTCCGGAAGAGATCGAGGCCTTCCGAAAGGCTTTCACAGGCCTGCTGAAGGCGGCCGGTGTCGACCAACTGATCGTGTTGATCGACGATCTCGACCGCTGCCTTCCCGACACCGCCATCGAAACGCTCGAAGCGGTCCGCCTGTTCGTATTCACCGACCGCACCGCTTTCGTCGTGGCCGCCGACGAGGCGATGATCGAATATTCGGTCCGCAAGCATTTCCCCGAGCTGCCGGACACGACCGGACCCCGCGACTACGCGCGGAACTACCTTGAGAAGTTGATCCAGATACCGTTCCGCATCCCGGCGCTCGGGGAGACCGAGACACGTATCTACGTCACGCTCCTCCTGATCGGGGCGGAACTCGCCGACGATGACGTCGACTATGCGAAACTGATCGATGCGGCGCGCGGTTTGCTCAAGAGGCCGTGGACGACGGCGGGCCTCGATGCGCAGACCGTCAGGACCGCCCTCGGCGACAAGGCCAGCGACGTTCAGAACGCGCTCACGCTGAGCGATCAGATCGGCCCCATCCTCGCCAGCGGCACCCAGGGCAATCCGCGGCAGATAAAGAGGTTTTTGAACACGCTCATGCTGCGGCACCAGACGGCGCTGGCACGTGGGTTCGGCGACGAGGTCAAGCTCCCGGTCCTGGCGAAGCTCATGTTGGCCGAGCGTTTCATGTCGCGGTTGTTCGACCAGATCGCGAGCTCCGCCGCTCGCAGCTCCGATGGACGATGCGCGGACCTCACGGCGCTTGAGACGGCAGCCGCCGACGGGGCCGATACGTCGAAGCGCAAGCGCAGCGGTTCGAAGGTGGCGGTCGACGACGACGACGCCGAATCGGACGCCGTGGCGAAGGACAGCGCCGTATTGGCGGAATGGAAGGCGGCGGAAGCTATCCGGGCCTGGGCGCGCCTCACGCCTTCCTTGGCCGAGGTCGATCTCCGCCCGTACCTCTTCGTGACCAAGGACCGGAAGGACTATTTCGGGGCGGCGTCGGTGCTGGGTCGCCTGGCCGCTGTGGTCGAAAAGCTGCTCGGGTCGAAGCTTGCCGTGCAGGCCTTCGAAGGGGAGCTGAAGCAGCTCGTGCCCGCGGAAGCGGCGCAGGTGTTCGAAGAACTCCGCGGCCGTGTCATGGGCAGCGACGCCTTCGAGACGGCGCCGCCGGGCGTGGATGGTGTCGCCGTTCTGGTGCGCGCCCATCCGACCTTGCAGCCGAATCTCCTCGATCTCCTGGAGGCTCTCCCGGCAGACCGCTGCGGTCCGTGGCCGGCGTCCGGCTGGGAGGGCGTGATCAAGGAGGGGGAATCGGTGGCCCGCTTCGAGCGGCTTCTGAAGACCTGGTCCACATCCAAGGGCTCGTTCCTGAAGACAACGGCGGCGGCGGCGCTGCGCACGCGCGGGAATCGCCGCTGATGGGAACCTCGAATGCATATGGCGGTGCCGCCGGTGGGACGCCCTTGATCCCGAGTTGGTTGCGGGACGACGGCGGCGGTGCGGGAGGCGGCGCCACGCCGCCCAGCGATGGGTCGACGCCGACTCCCGCGAGTGCGCTGCCTGCGGTCACGCCGACTCCCGCGATCGGTGCGCCGCCCGCGGTCCCGCTGGCGCCGGTGCCGCGACCTGTCATCCCGGTAGCTGGGGCGTCTGACCGTTTCACTAGTGCGCGCACCAGTTTCTCGCGGTTCGCCAGTTCGGGGGGGACCGATCGCCGTAGCCTGGGGCGCGCAGTCTCGCGCTATGTGTCGACCTCGGCGGGCGGATCCCGTCGCGCCGCCCAGCGCATGGGTTCGTCGCGAGGCGCAGGGGCTGGATTGGTCCGCTTCCTGAACGACGCGAGCGTCAACGGTGCCCGCGAGGCCCTGAGGGCGTTGAACCTTGAAAGCCTGGCCGGACGGCCGATCGAAGAGGTGTTCGCCGGGCTCGCGGATTATATCTGTCCAGAAGGCGGGTCGATTGATGAAGGTATCGCCCGTGACGCGTTCATCGAGACGATCGCCGACCTCGCTGGCGCAGGTATCACCGACATCGATGCCCTGACTCCGGCGCAGATCCAGACGGTGTTCGAGCTCTACGCGACCCATGCGATCGAAGCTCGTCTGTGTAACGACATAGGGACCAAGGTCGTCACCTTGCCGGCGGACCCCAGTGCGGCGGCGCGCGTCGAAGCGCAGCTTCGGGACTTCATCCAACGCGGTGTCAGCGACGCCATCAACGCGGCCGGCATCAACATCCAGGCACTGTCGCCCGATGCGGTCACGGGCTTCGTCACGACAGTCTACCAGTCCGCGTTCGAGGTCCTTCAGACGATGGGCGATACGGAGGCGGGTGAATGAGGCGGCACGTCTTGATCGGGCGCTTCGGCGCCGACGATAAAACCCGCGTGCCCAAAGCGCGTGATGAGGTCGCTTCGGCCCTTCAGCTGATCACCGGCAAGCGCTTAGACCATGGGATTGGGCGGGCCTTGGACGACCTAAAGGCGCTGTCTCTGTCGCCGAGCGAGATGGGCGCGGACCTGCTTGTCGTCGCTGCACATGTCCACGCGGCGGACACCCGGCTATCCCGTTCCAGCGAGTCGCAGGACGCCTGGACACGTGAGATTCGATTGGTCATCCCGGTCAGCGATATCGGCCGATGGACGGCCGTGGCCCCGATACTCGTGCGGGCGCTGAACTTTCTCACCGGTGATCGGTGGGAGGTTGGGTTCCGGAAACGACCGAAGGCGTTTAAGACGATCGTGCCAGCCGTCGCGCCAACTCTGCTGCCGCCCCCGTTTGACGGTGTCAGCCTGTTTTCAGGCGGTCTCGACAGCCTGATCGGAGCGATCGATACCCTTGAAGGTAAGGGAACGCCGCTACTCGTGAGCCATGCAGGCGAAGGGTTGGTGAGCAAATCGCAAGAGCGCTGCTTCGACGGCCTCAAGGCCGCATACCCCGGGTCCGCCTTCAATCGGCTCCGGGTCTGGATGAGCTTCGACGCTGGTCTGTTTGGTGATGTGGCGTCCGAGGATACGACACGCGGCCGATCCTTCCTGTTTTTCTCTCTTGGGGTGACGGCCGGAACATCCTTGGCGAGTCCGTTCGTGCTGAAGGTGCCGGAGAATGGTTTGATCGCGCTCAATGTGCCGCTCGACCGCCTGAGGCTCGGGGCGCTCAGCACGCGGACGACGCACCCCTTTTATATCGCGCGCTGGAACGACATGCTGACTGCACTCGGGATCGGTGGTCGCATCGACAATCCGTACTGGGACAAGACCAAGGGTGAAATGGTGGCCGCCTGTGCGAGCCCGGCCGTGCTGTCGAAGCTCGCGCCGTCGTCCTTGTCGTGTTCGTCGCCGAGCAAGGGACGCTGGACAAAGCAACCGCAAGGCCATTGTGGCTTCTGTCTGCCCTGTTTGATCCGGCGCGCCGCTCTCCAGCCGAACGACTCGACGGCGTATACGCTTCCGAATCTCCGCGCCGGTACCCTCGACACGAAGCAGGCGGCAGGTCAGCAGGTCCGCTCGTTTCAGATAGCGATCGCGCGTCTCGCCGCCCGTCCTGATCTTGCCAAGGTGCTGATCCATAAGCCCGGGCCACTCTACGACGATCCGGACCGACACGACGGTCTGGCCGGTGTCTATCGTCGGGGGCTCGAGGAGGTCGGCCGGCTTTTGACCGGTGTTCAGACGGCTCCAACGTGACTTCGGATAAAGTGTGCCCACTCGTAGACTTCCATTGCCACCTCGACCTTTATCCCGACCATGCCGAAGCGGTGGCACGGTGCGAGCGCGAAGGTGTCTTCACGCTCGCCGTGACAACGACGCCGAAGGCTTGGCCCCGCAATCAGGAACTCGCCGCAGCGACGCGCCACGTCCGCGCTGCTTTGGGCCTTCATCCGCAGCTCGTCGCCGAGCGTGGCCACGAGATTGCGCTCTGGAGGGAGCTGCTGCCGCGGACACGCTACGTCGGAGAGGTCGGGCTCGACGCAGGGCCCAGATTTTACCGCTCGTTCGACCGGCAGAAGGAGGTTTTCGCAGAGGTACTTACCTCCTGCGCCGCGGCGTCCGACAAGATCCTGACCGTGCACAGCGTTCGCGCGACGAAGATCGTGCTCGACATGATCGAGAAGTATTTGCCGCCGCCTCGCGGCCGGGTGGTGTTGCATTGGTTCACCGGGACGGCGGCCGAAATCCGACGCGCCGTCGACCTCGGTTGCTATTTTTCGGTCAACGCCGAAATGCTCACGAATGAAAATCGGGCCGTCGCGAACCGCACTTTCCCGTTAGGTCGTGTCCTGACAGAGACCGATGGCCCATTCACCCGAACCGCTGGTCGCCCTTCTGAGCCCATTGATGTCTGGCAAGCGGTCGAAGGCTTGGCGAGCCTGCATGGTTTGGGAGCCGCCGAGGTTGGACGCCGGATCGGTGCCAACCTCAAAACCCTGCAAGATGAAGTGCCATAGCGGCCGATGTTTAGGTGGGCACGAGTTCCTCGCGTGGATTCGTGCCGCAACCGCACGCGTATGAGTTCGACTTCGACCGCCGGGCACACAAGACCTACCAGCCCTCTTTCATCATCGACTGAGACGCCGGTTCTGAGCGAGCTCGCAGCAGTTGAATGTTCCTTCTAGGGAGGACGCATTGGCCAAGAACATCATCATTTTCTCCGACGGGACTGGCCAGGACGGCGGCGTACGTGCCGAGCAACGCTTGAGCAACATCTACAAGATGTATCGAGCTTGCAGGGTAAGCCCTGAAACCATCATCGATCCCAAGGATCAGGTGGCTTTCTACGATCCGGGCCTGGGAACCGAGACGACGGCAACCGGGATGACAGGCCTGGTGCGCTGGACACAAAAGACCCTGGCCTCAGTATCGGGACGGGGCATCACGACGAATATCGTCGACTGCTACGAATTTCTGATCAACCACTACGAGCCCGGCGACAGGATCTTCCTTTTTGGATTCAGCCGCGGCGCCTACACCGTCCGCAGCATCGCCAATCTCCTGATGCTCTGCGGGGTGCCGACCCGGCATGACGATCAATCCCTGCAGCGTTTCAGGAAGTCGATCCGTGACATTGCTGACGAGGCGGTTCATGACGTGCTGGAGCATGGTGCGGGCCATCCGCGCGCCGAGTTCGAGGATGAACGCCTGGAACTCGCTCGGAGATTCCGGGCCGAGTATGGCGCCGACCACGAATCCGGTGAAGCCCATCGCTCCAACGCAGCGCCCTACTTCATCGGTGTGTTCGACACCGTCGCGGCTCTCGGCGTCAAAGGCGCGCTGGCGATCGCCATCAAGGTGTCGCTCGGAATTGGGGCGGGAGTGCTCGCCGCCGTCCTTTCTGCTATCCCTTCGCTGGCAATAGCCGGCATTCTCTTCCTTTTTGGATTTTCTTTCTGGTGGTCAGTGCTGGCGCTGGTTGCGGCAGCTGCTTTTCTTGGCGGCGCGTTCATGTTTTGGCGCCAGCGAAAGTCCGTCAGGAAGGTCATCAAGGACTTTCCGAATCCTGGCGATCGATCCAGTCACCTTGCCGAATGGAAAGGCGAACACTTCGACCGCCTGCTCAGTCGGTTCGTGGGTTATGCACGCTCGGCAAACGCGATCGACGAAACCCGGGAAGACTTTGCCCGCGTTGCCTGGGGGCCCACGGCTGAAATGGAGACCGACCGTAACGGCCTCCCGACTTTCAAACAGATCTGGTTTGCGGGCAATCACTCCGACATCGGCGGTAGCTACCCGGAGACGGAGTCGCGTCTCTCCGATGTGGCGCTGGGGTGGATGATCGAGGAGGCCGTTGGAGTGCCTGACGGTCTCAAGATTGGGCCGGTGATGGTGCGCGGCCATCGCCTCGTGGGAACGTCTGAGGTCGGCATTCCCCTTCAGCTCTTTCCTGCCGCCGACGGTCTCCAGCACTGCGAGGTTGCCGGGATGCAGGATGTGCTGGACGGCCGCATTCCGAGATGGCTGCGCCGCTTTACGACCGGTTTGGGCTGGAAGGCAGCTGCACGGCCGATCCCCAAGGATGCCATCGTGCACGCGACCGTCGAGGAGCGGTTTCGGCTGGACAAGGTTTCGCAATGTGCCGGCTCGGGTGCCTACAGACCGGCTGCCTTGAAGGAGCACGTGAAGTTTAGCAGGTTCTACGTCGATGCCGCCACAGACGGCCCATTCAACGCCGCGACGTGATCGCAGGTGGCGCTATTGAACTCAGTTGACCTTTCGACGGGTGGATGCGGCCTTCGGGGGCTTCGACGTGCTCGATCTCGCCTTCAAGACCGCGATCTCGCCGACCTGCCCTTCGATGCGCTTCTGCAAGGTGCGAATCTCTTCCCGATCCTGGCGCTGATTGCGCTCAAAGTTGTCTATGACGCGTTGGGAGGCGCGAAGGTCGCTTTCGGCGTTGCGCAAGGCGGCGCGCAATCCTTCACAGGTTTGGACAAGCTTGGCGTTTTCGGTGCCACGGCCGTCCAGTGCCCGATCCTTTTCCTCACCTTGCCTCTCGAGCCGGGCGACCAGATCGGTCGAAGCCGCCAGACTGGTTTCGAGGCCGGCGATCTGCTGGCGCAGCCGATCGCTGTCGCGTCGGGCATGGTTCGTGGATTCGACCAATCCGGCCTCCCAGCATTTCCGCGCGAAAGCGGCAATCTGCGGGGAGGTCTCGGTGAGAAGGAGCTGAACCTCACGGGACAAGGCCTCTGGAAGTGCCGTCGGATCGCCGTGGTCGGGGGCGGCAGCGTCTGGACGATCGGCGAGGATGGCCTTGATGCGGCGAACATTGCCGCCGCCCAAGCGCATTCTCACCCGCATCGGGTTGAGATCCTCACCTTCAGCGGCGAGAGCTTGAATGGCGGCGGCGATGTCGGAATCGGTGTACTTCTGGGGGCGGGGCATCCGGACCGCATTTGTTAGTTTGTGCTAACTTATGATATAACAAACCAAGCGTCCGGTGGGAAGTCGGCCGATGAGCTTACTTGATGTCATTCCGTTTACGCTGTTCCGGGCGCTGTCGGCGTCGGCGCACGTCCGAAACGTCGCCGTTCTGGAACGCCTGTTCGAGCAGTTTTTTGACGATTTCGCGTTCGCCCCCAAGAGGGCGGAAGTCCTCCAGGTCATCCGCGAAGTGCTCGACAATCCAGACTACTCGCCGCCGGCCGACGATGCCGATGCAGCCGGCCCGGCAGAAGTGGCTGAGCATCTCCTCTACGCCCGCTTGCGCGAGGATGGCTGGTTCCTGGAGGTCACCAACCGGCGGACCGTCGAAGTCTACATGTCGCGGGAAGCTCATGCCCTGCTGTCGGCGCTGATCACACTAAAGGAAGAACTCAAGGTCGATATTTCGGCCGAATCGAGTCTCATCGACAGTGGCATTCTCGCTGCCTATCAGGATCCCGCCGCCAAAGTCATGAACATCGCCAGCGCACGCCGCCAGGCCGTGCAGCTGCGGCGCTCGATCGACGGCGTGGTCACGTCGCTCCACCGTATCGAGGAAGATCTGATGCGGTCGGACGGCCTGGCCGATCTGCTGACGAAATTCATGGATCGCTTCGTAGAAAAGCTGCTTCTGCAAAACTATCGTGCCCTCAAGGCATCTGCCTACAATCCGATGCGTTTCCAGCGCAGCATTCAGACCAATACCGAACGGTTCATGAATGATGAGGGACAGGTCTCACGTGCCGCCGTCGCCCTCGCCGATCAGGCGCTCGCCAGCGATGTCGCCACTGCGCGAGCGCAGATCCTGCAGGATCTCACACGGATACGCGACGTGTTCGCAGGTTTGGGCGAAAAGCTCGATCTGATCGATCGGTTCTCGCACAAGCTGGAACGTCGGATCGCCACGACGGTGCGCTATCAGGAAACCGCCCGCAACGTACGCGAGGAAGCCCTTCGAAGCGCTATTCGCCTAGCTTTCGCTCAGCTCGACGCGGGAAATGCTACATGCCTTACGCCTCTGGTCGATATTCCGGTGCCCTATTCGACGGCAACGCTCGCCTTGCCGAAGAAGGCCCGTGAACCGGTCGAACCGCAGCTGCGCCTGACCAAGACGCTCGACCCGGCTGATCTCATGCGCGAGAGCATGATCGACACCTATGTTGCTGCGATGGACGTGACGCCGAATGCTGTTGCCGCACGACTGCGGACGCTGGCGACTGCCGAAGCCTTCTTCGATCTCGATCAGTTCGTACCGGAAACTGCCCGCGATGTGGCGGTTCTTTACGAAATCCGAAGCGGCGCGATCGGCTCGTTGCCCGGGCTGGACATCCGAAAGGGACCTTCCGCGAAACTGAGTCGGTTTGTGTCCGGGCCGAGCCTACTCATCCGCCGCAAGGAGGAGGGGCAATGATCGTCTCACGCTGGGCGGCGCGCCAGGTCAACCAGGACCCCAATGTCACCGCCGAGCAGTTGACGGAGACGGCGAACCGTCTTCTGTACCGTCAATTCATCACGCGCGGGGAGCCGGGCGGCGGTAGCCATTTCGACCGTATCGTCGGCAACCTCGACTACTTCAAGGATCTCTTCGCAAGCTTCGGCTTTCGCTTCATCTTCAATGATGGGTGGGGCTATGTCGGGTACGTCAGCCCGGCAGCCTTCAACAACATGCGGGTGCCGACGCAGGAGACGATCGTGCTTCTGTGTCTGCGCCTTCTCTACAATGAAGGCGCCGAGAAGGGCTACTTCGTCAATTCTACCGCCGAAATCCTCGTGGACGAGGACGAAATCCAGACGGTCTTCTCGTCCATGGGATCACGGAGCCTCAAGCCCGGTGAATTGCGCGCGATCCTGACGACATTCAAGCGCCAGGGCCTGATTACCTTCGATCAGACCCATTCCCTTCAGGTGGCGGCAGATATCACGATCCGGCCGACCATTACCGAAGCCGTCGACGAGTCCTTTTTGGCCCGCCTGGAGGCGTGGGGCGGGTCGTCCCACACCAAAGACAGCGACGAGCAGGAAGAGCCTGCTTCGGGCGACCCAGCCGAGTCAGACGCGCCGCCGGGGACGCCGCGATGATCCCCCTGTTCGTGCTCCGCAACATCGCGGCTGTGAACTTCTACCTCTATGCCCAGGACTTCCCGATCGAGGGGCGAGGTCACACCGTTTTCCTGGGCGGCAACGGTTCAGGAAAGTCGGTGCTGCTCGACGCGATCCAGATCGTGATGACGGGGATGAACAGGCGCTATCTCGATCTCAATAGCCGTGTCTCGGAAGGCGGCCGGAGCACCAGAACGATTCGTGAAGCCTGCTTGGGCCTCTTGGACGATGGCGCGGGCTTCCAGCGCGACGCTTGCCTGACGTACATTGCGTTGGGTTTTGAAGCGGCGGACGGTTCTCGCCGATGCACTGCCGGCGTCTGTCTCGAAGCCAAGGAGTCGGTCAACGAGGAATCCGTCCTTGGGTTGTTCATCGTCGAGGACAAGATTCTTCACTTTAATGATTTCATCGAAGGAAGTCCCGACCGCTTCAAGGAGAAAGCATGGTCGAGTTTTCTCGACGAGCAGCGCCGCAAGGGCAATACGGTTCACACCTTCCAACGGCAGAGCAACCGCGCCTTTCTGCGACAACTCTATGCGATCATCAATGCCAATGCCCGCGGCACTCAGCTCGACCCCGATCGGGCGCGCGCCGCCATGCGGCAGGCCCTGTCCTTCGACATTGCCCAGATCACCAGCGTCACAGACTTCGTGAAGCGGTTTCTGCTCGATGAGATTCCCATCGAGATCGAGACCTTCCAAGCGCGCTACGCCACCTGGCGCGACATGCAGAAGCAGATCGCGCGCGTCGAGGCCGAAATCAAGATCGTCGATGCGATCCGCTCCCTGTCGGAACGCGTCATGGAAGATCAGTTCAATGTGCGCATGTGGACCTATGGAGAGAACCGCGCCGAGTATGATCGATACGGCGAAGTCATTTCCCGGCAGCGCCAGGAAATTGCCAAAATGCAGGAGGAACTCACCAGCACCCAAGCCTATCAGGAGACACTCGTCGACAGCATCGAAGCCACCCGGCTTCGATTGAGTGCGTTGAAGCAGCAGATAAATGGCACGCCAGCTTACAGGCAAGTCGAGGAAGCGCAGGCCGAGAAGGATCGTCAAGATGCCATTCGCAGGACGGGCAATATCGAGGCAAAGCCGATCTTCGATGCGTTGAAGGCTCTGCGCGAAGCGGGGCTGAGCGCGGTCTTTCCTGCCAGTGCCTTCCCCGCAGTTGTGGCATTTGTGCGAGCCCATCTGTCATCGGGTGTGGTCGGTGACTATGGCGCGGACTGGCCAAGATCACCCCGCGAGATTGTTCGCGCTATCGCGGCAGTACCGGCTTTGGGAGATGCCCGAAATCACCTTGAGGGGCTCTACCAGCACGCTACGGCGGACAAGGCCCGACTGGCCCAAACGCTCGAAGACGTCGAACGACAACTCAAGAACCTGCGTTCGGGCGGTACTTACATGTCGAAGGAGACGCAGGACTTCCTGGCCGATATGGCGCGCATGGGTGTGCCCGCTCATAGCCTGTCGGAGATGGCCGACGTCGCTCCGGACTTTGCCCCCTGGCGCGCCATCGTCGAGTCGGTTCTCGGCGACTGGGTCGATGCGGTGATTGTGGAACCGCGATACATGGATCGGGCGTATGGGCATTTCGACGCCAACTACAAAGCCACGCGCACGAAACTCGTTCAGTCGGAGAATGTAACATCCCAGGACCAGCCCGTTCGGCCCGGAACGCTCGCCGAGGTGG
>Ga0207952_1000535_pt1 | contig 28581 bp, 27 predicted proteins | sample SubbioR12Aug_8Ca_FD_184831 | JGI IMG/M metagenome (GOLD analysis project Ga0207952, IMG submission 184831) | Serpentinite rock and fluid subsurface biosphere microbial communities from McLaughlin Reserve, California, USA - CR12Aug_8Ca (SPAdes) | ecosystem: Environmental > Terrestrial > Deep... | reverse complement strand
CGGGAGTCGTCTAAAAGCCAATGGAAACAGGCTTATCCCGGAATCCCGGACAGGGACGTGGACACCACGCGTTACATTCAGGCGTCCACAAATATCGGGCGACAAGCCCGCCGTTACCGGCTCTCCGGCGTGCGGGGAGCCGGAATCGCAGGGGGAGACTTGGAGGAGGACTTGCAGGGGGCCTTCGGCGCGGAGTTACTCAGCGCGAGTCGGGACGACGACGAAGTCCCGATCCAGGCAACTACTCCGCCGCGATCGCCAGTGGCGGTCGCGTGTCGTGGGGGCCGCTGGTCTCGACCAGCGCCGGCTTGGCCGAGGGCTGCTTGACCCGGAACCAGGCGGCATAGAGGGCCGGCAGGAACAGCAGCGTGAGCGCGGTGGCCACCAGCAGGCCGCCCATCAGGGCGACCGCCATGGGCCCGAAGAACACGCTGCGCGACAGCGGGACCATGGCGAAGATCGCCGTGCCGGCGGTGAGCAGGATCGGCCGGGCACGGCGCACCGTGGCGTCGATCACGGCGTCCCACGGCGTGTGGCCGGCGTCGATGTCCTGGTCGATCTGGTCGACCAGGATCACCGAGTTGCGCATGATCATGCCCGCCAGCGCAATGGTGCCCAGCAGCGAGACGAAGCCGAAGGGCTGGTTGAAGGCCAGCAGGAACAGCGACACGCCGATCATGCCAAGCGGCGCCGTCAACATGACCAGCGCGAGCTTGGAGAAGCTCTGGAGCTGCAGCATCAGGAACAGCACCATCAGGAAGGCCATCACCGGCATCATCTTGAAGATCGAGCCCTGGCTGCGGGCGCTCTCCTCCTTGTCGCCGCCGACTTCTATGCGATAGCCCGCCGGCAGATCGGCGCGCAGCGGTGCCAACGCCGTGTCGATGCGGGCGGCGACGTCGGGGCCCTGGACGCCGTCGACCACGCCGGCCCGCACGGTCATCAGCAGGTCCTTGTTGCGCCGCCACAGGATCGGCTCCTCGAGCTCGAACCGCAGCGTCGCGAGCTGGGCGAGGGAGACCACGCCGCCGTTGGCCGTCCGCAGGTTGATCGCCTCCAGCCCTTCGAGGCTCAACCGTTCGCCCGGGACGGCGCGGGCCACCACGTCGATCGACTCGGCGCGGTCGCGATACTGGGTCACCACGACGCCCGACAGCAGGGTCTGTAGCGTGTTGCCCAGCAGCTGCGAGTCGACGCCGAGCGCGCGCGCCTTGTTCTGATCGACCTCCAGCCGCACGGTCTTGGCAAGCTCGTTCCAATCGAAATTGATGTCGCGCGTGGCCGGATCGGCCTTGAAGACCTGGCGGACCCGTTCGGCGACGGCGCGGACCTGTTGCGGGTCGTCGCCCAGCACGCGGAACATGACCGGGTAGGCGACCGGCGGGCCGTTCTGCAGGCGCTGGACGCGGGCCCGCACGGCCTCGAAATCCTCGGCGAAGGCCTTGTTGAGCGCCGCCAGCACGCGCTCGCGGGCTTCCAGATCCCTGGTCATGACGATGACCTGTCCGAAGCTGGCATTGGCCAGTTCCGGCACGGTCGGCAGGTAGAAGCGCGGACTGCCGGCGCCGACATAGGCGGTGTAGTGGCTGACGTCGGAATTGGTGCCGAGCAGGCGTTCGAGCTTCTTCACCTCGGCGTCGGTGGCGGCGAAGGAGGCGCCCTGGGCCAGCCGCATGTCGACGATCAGCTCGGGCCGGTTCGAGGTCGGGAAGAACTGCTTCTGCACCAGGCCGAACAGGCCCATGGCGCCCAGGAAGGCCAGCGCGGTGATGGCGATGGTGGTCTTGCGCCAGGTCACGCACCACACGACGACCCGGCGGAACAGCGTGTAGAGGCGGCCCTGGTAGGGATCGGCGTGCTGGGCCTTGGGCTGTGGCAGCAGCCGGTAGCCCAGCCAGGGCGTGAACAACACGGCCACGAACCACGAGACGATCAGCGAGATGCCGACCACCCAGAAGATCGAGTTGGTGTATTCGCCGGCGCTCGACTTGGCGAAGCCCACCGGCACGAAGCCCGCCGCCGTCACCAGGGTGCCGGTCAGCATCGGGAACGCCGTCGAGGTGTAGGCGAAGGTGGCGGCCTCCATGCGGCTGAAACCCTGCTCGAGCTTCACCATCATCATCTCGACGGCGATGATGGCGTCGTCAACCAGGAGGCCCAGCGCGATGATGAGCGCGCCCAGCGAGATGCGCTGGAAATCGATGCCGAGCAGCAGCATGCCGACGAAGGTGATCGCGAGCACCAGCGGCACCGAGAGCGCCACGATGATGCCGGTGCGCACGCCGAGGCTGATGAACGACACCACCAGCACGATGGCGAGTGCTTCCAGCAGCGAGGAGGTGAACTCCTCGAACGACTTGTCGACGACCTCGGGCTGGTTGGCGACGCGGTGCACGGTGATGCCGACCGGCAGTTCGCGCTCGACCTCGGCCATCGCGGCCTCCAGCGCCTTGCCGAGCGTCTGGACGTTGCCGCCCGGCGCCATGACGACGCCGAGGCCGATCACCGCCTTGCCCTTGAAGCGCATGGTGGTCTGTTGCGGGTCCTGGTAGCCGCGCTTGATCTCGGCAACGTCGGCCAGGGTGAGGGTGCGGCCGTTGGCGCTGAACGGCAGATTGGCAAGGTCGGCCGCCGAGGTCGGCGCGCCGTCGACGCGGACGGCCACGCGCTCGCCTTTGGTCTCGACCGTCCCGGAGGCCACGATCGAATTCTGCTTGCGGATGACGTCGAGGATCTGGTCGACCGGCACGCCCAGCATGGCCAGGCGCGTGTGGCTGAACTCGATGTAGATCTTCTCGTCCTGCAATCCGAAAAGATCGGCCTTGGTGACGTCGGGCACGCGCAGGACACGCTGGCGCACCGCCTTCACGATGTCCTTCACCTCGGCTGCGGAGAAGCCGTCGGACTCGAAAGCCCAGATCAGGCTGTAGGTGTCGCCGTACTCGTCGTTGAAGAACGGCCCCACGACGCCCTGTGGCAGGCTTCCGCGGATGTCGCCGACCTTCTTGCGCACCTGGTACCAGAGGTCGGCCACGCGGGCCGGCGGGACGTCGTCGCGCAGCGCCACATAGATCACCGTCTCGCCGGGCTTGGTGTAGCTCGTGACGTTGAAGAAGTAGGGCAGCTCCTGCAGCTTGGTCTCGATCTTCTCGGTGACCTGCTGCTCGACCTCGCGCGAGGTGGCGCCGGGCCACGCCGCCGACACCACCATCTGCTTGATGGTGAAGGGCGGATCCTCGGCGCGGCCGAGACTGAAGAAGGCGTAGACGCCCGCGATGCTGAGGGCGAGCATGAAGAAGACGGTGAGCGTGCTGTACCTGAGCGCCAGCTCCGACAGGTTGATCCGCGTGTTGCTCATGGCCGCCCCCTTAACGCGCGGCCTGCTGCAGCGGCCGCACGATCTGGCCGACCTCGAGCTTGTGCACGCCGGCGGTGGCGATCAGTTCGCCGTCCTTGACGCCCGAGAGGATGGCGGCGGTATCGTTGCGCCAGCGCGCGATGACGACCATGCGCAGTTCGACGGCGCCGGTTGCCTTGTCGACCACCCAGACCGCGGGCCGGGTGCCGCGCTGAAAAATCGCGGCCAGCGGCACTTCGGCCACCGGCACGGCATCGGGGCGCTCGAAGCTCAAGGTCGCGGTCATGCCGAGGCCGATGAATTCCGGCGGATCGGCGATGCTGAAGCGGGCCGGATAGGTGCGGGTCGTGGGATCGGCACTGGGCGAGAGTTCGCGGAGTCTGGCGGCATGGCGCTTGCCCGGATCGGACCACAGCTCGAAGCCGGCGGCGGCGGAGTCGCGCACCACCTTCAGGCGATGCTCGGGCACCCCGACCAGGATCTCGAGCTCGTCGGTGCGCGCCACGCGCACGACGCCCTGGCCCTGCGACATCACCTGGCCGACCTCGGCCTGGACCGCGGTGACGACTCCGGCGGTATCGGCGCGGAGCTCGGTGTAGGCGAGGTTGTTCTCGGCCGAGGAAAGCTGGCTGCGCGCCTGGTCGACACGCGCGAGCGCCGTGGCCGCCAGCGACTGGCGCTGTTCGAGGGTCTGGGGCGTGAAGGCGGCGCCGCCTTTCAGCGCCTGGTAGCGCTCATGGTCGGCCCTTGCGCGGACATGGTCGGCTTCGGCCGAGGCGAGCGCCGCCCGGGCGTTGTCGACGGCGAGGCGATAATCGGCGGGATCGAGCTGGGCGATCAGCTGGCCCGGCGTCACGACCGCGCCGACATCGACCGAGCGCTGGACGATCTTGCCGGAGACCCGGAAGCCCAGGGTGCTCTCGATGCGGGGAACGACCGTTCCGGCCAGGACGAGCGATTGCGCCTGCCGGGTGTAGGTGATCTCGGCGACGCGGGCCGGGCGGACGATGGGCTCGTTGGCCGACACGCGCGAAGCGTTCGCCGTCAGCGACAGGGTGGCGAAGCCCGCGGCGCCGACGGCCGCAATGCCCACTCCAATGGCAATGACCTTGATCGGGAGACGCATGGCGGGCCTTCCTTCCGAGGTTTACAATGGTCACCCGGGGGGGGCCACCGAGAAACTGACCATTGATAACTTACCGTTGATAACTTATCTATGGTAAGTTGAGAGTCAAGTGCAGGGAGACGATATTTGTCAGCCGTACCGACAGCTGTGGCATCCGGCCGCAAGAAGCGGGGCGAGGGCCATACGCGCCGGGAGGAAATCCTCCTGGCGGCCAAGGAGCTGTTCCTCGAGGAGGGCTACGACGCCACGACGATCCGCCGGATCGCCGATCGGGTCGGCGTGTCGGCGCCAGCGCTCTATCTCTACTTCCACGACAAGGAAGCGATGATGCTGGCGCTCTGCGACCAGACCTTCGGCCACCTGATCAGCCGCATCAACGACATCGAAAAGACCGTCAGCGACCCGCTGGAGCGGGTGCGTCGCTTTGGCGATGCCTATGCGCGCTTCGGCCTGGAACATCCCGACGAATACCGGCTGGTGTTCATGGGCAACAACATCCCGGAGTCGGTGCGCAAGGTCGGGCATCGCATGCCGATCGACGACCCGACGAAACCCGGCGTCCAGGGTGCGATCGTGTTCAGCCGCCTGGTGGCCATGCTGTCCCAGGTCGAGGCATCGGGCGTCAAATTGAACTACCCGCCGGACACCTGCGCGGAGCTTTGCTGGATGGGCATCCACGGCGTCGTGGCGGCGCTCATCATGAAGCCCGACTTTCCCTGGTCGAACCGCGAGACCCTGATCAAGGCCATGCAGGACATCGTCTTCAAGGGAATCCTGCGCTAGCGCTTTGGCCAGGCCCGCGGGAAGAGCTCGCAGTTCATCGGCGCGCCGGCCGCGAGGTCGGGCTTGTAGGGGAACTGGAAGGTCCCAGGCCGCGGATCGTAGCGGGCATCGTCGCCGGTATAGCGCAGCGACAGGCCGCGCCGGCGGGCCCCGGGTGTCGAGTTGCCGGGCGCGCCGTGGACGATCATGGCGTGGAACACCAGGCAGTCGCCGGGTTCCATCTTCCACCATTTGATATCGTACTTGCTGCGGTCGGCGTCGATGTCGGGGATCGGCACGAGGTCGCTGTCGGTGAACTTGATCTCGTGGCCCTTGCGGAAGGGCGTGGGCCGATAGTTGACGCCCCAGCGGTGGGAGCCCGCGATGAATTCGACGGCGCCGTTGCTTTGATCGATCGGATCGAGCGCGATCCACACCGACGCGATCTGCCAACCCTTCACCGGCCAGTAGGGCTGGTCCTGGTGCCACGGCGTTGGATGCGCCGTGCCCGGTTCCTTCACGAATAGCTGGTCATAGAAGAAGTCGGCCGAGGTCGAGCCCATCAGCCGCGCGGCGATGGCGGCCGCGGGCGAGTCGAGCGCGGCGGCACGGAACTCGGGATCGTGCCGCCACATGTACATATCGCCGAAGAATTTCCCGGCGCTGCTGCCCTCGGCGAAGTTGGTCGCGTTGGGGCCGGGCGAGGCGAGGTCGCCCTCGATCGCCGCGCGCAGGCGCTCGACCCAGCGCGCGTCGAATTGATGGCGCAGGCAGACGACGCCGTCGCTCGCGTAAGCGGCGACGTCGCTGTCGCCGATCAAGCGTTTTGCAGCACGTGAACGGCGCGCTCGGCGACGAGATCCTTGTTCTTGGCGCCGTAGGCCTTCATGTGCTCCGACGCGCCGTGGGCCTTGAGGTGGTCCATGCTCTCCCACTTCTCGATCACCACGAAGGTGTCGGCGCCGAACTTGGCGAACGGGCCGCCATCGGTGTCGACAGTCGCGCCGTACTCGATGCAGCCCTTTTCGGCATGCACGGCCGGCACGTTGGCCTTGAAGTTCTTCAGGATTTCGTCCCGCTTGCCGGGCTTGGCGGTGATGATGGCGATGACGTGGATCATTTCATTTCCTCCCTTGAAAAATGAGACATCTTCGGATGCTCGATACTGGTGTCATCCCGAGCGTAGCGAGGGATCTTTACGGATCAGGAAAGGTCCCTCGCTACGCTCGGGATGACAACATTTTTGACCCAACTGTTGTGCGAAACGGTGACTAGGCGGCGCGGCCGTTGCGGAGCAGGCGGCCGGGCAGCTTGTCGTTGGCGGCGAAGACATCCTTGTTGTCCCGCCGGATGAGTTCGCCGTTCACGATCACCGCGTCGATGCCGCTGGCGTGCGATACGAGACGATCGGCGCCGGCCGGCAGGTCGTTGACGCGTTTCAGCGGTCCCGGCCCCACGGTCCTGGCATCGAACACCACGACATCGGCGGGACGGCCCGGGGCCAGCACGCCGCGGTCGGTGATGCCGAACATCTCGGCCGGACGTTGCGTCAGGTTGTGCACCGCCTCCTCGATGGTGAAGACCTTGCGCTCGCGCACCCAATGGCCGAGCAGATGGGTCGAGTAGCAGGCATCGCAGAGCTGGCTGGCATGCGCGCCGGCATCGGAGAGCGCGATGATCGTGTTGGGGTCGGTGATCAGCTCGGCCACTTCCTTCTCGTCGAAGTTCATGACGGCCATGCGGAAACGCGCCTGCAGGTCGTTGGCGAGCGCCAGGTCGAGGGCGAGATCGACCGGGTCCTTGCCGAGCCTGGCGGCCGCGGCGGCGAGCGGCATCTCCTCGAGCTCCTTGTGCGAGGGCGCCCAGGCGATGACGACGCGATCCCACCAGCGCTGGAAGAGGGGCGTCACCTCGCTGCGCAGCTTCTCGCGCCAAGCCGGATCGGCATACGCACGACGGCGCGTGCCGGCTGCCTTGGCGTCCGCGACGGCGAGTTCGTTCATGAACTTCATGACGTCGAAGATGAACGGCTCGGCGAAAGTGAATTCGAAGTTGAGCGGCCGGCAGCTCACCTGCGGGATCACCATCGCACCTGACTTGCGCTGCTCGGCGGCGAGGTCGAGCTGCTTGCGGTGTCCACCCGGTCCATAGAGGTAGGAGAGAAGGGCGGTCCAGGTGACCGGCACGCCGTACTTGCGGCTGACTTCGGCCATGTGCCGGGTCGAGAATTCGCGGCCGATGGTGATCTGCATCAGGCCGCGCTTCATGTCGCCCATCACCGAGACGAGCTGGTCCATCTCGTCGACCGTGGCCTGGCGGCTCGGCACCGGCTTGCCGGCATAGCCGTTGTGGCTCACCGACACCGACGTGCCGAAGCCGATGGCGCCGGCTTCCATCGCCTCGCGCATCAGCTTCTTCATCGAATTGATCTCGTCCTGCGTCGCCGCCCGCTCGGTCGCTTCCTCGCCCATGACGTACATGCGCAGCGGCGTGTGCCCGAACAGCGCCGCGACGTTGATCGCCGACCCGCGCTTCTCGACCGCATCGAGATACTGCGGAAACGTCTCGAACGGCCAGATCTCGCCCAGGCCCGCGTGGAGCGCGTCGATGCTCATGCCCTCGACCTTCTCCAGCGTCTGCAGGATCAGCTTGCGATGGATCGCCTTGGTCGGCGCCACGCCAAATCCGCAATTGCCGATCACCGTCGTGGTGACGCCGTGCCAGGGCGAGATGCTGAGCATGCGATCCCACAGGATCTGCGCGTCGTAGTGGGTGTGCACGTCGACGAAGCCCGGCGAGACGATCCGGCCCTTGGCGTCGATCGTCGTGGTGGCGGGGCCGTCGGCTTTTCCGATCGACACGACCTCGCCGTCCTTGATGCCGAGGTCGCCGGCGAAGCCCGCTTTGCCTGTGCCGTCGACGATGGTGCCGCCCGTGATCTTGAGGTCATAGGACATGGCGTTTCCTTGGGTTTCCTTGGGCTTCCTTGGGCTTGCTCCTGAATGCCCGTTCAGTATACGTCGTCAGACGCAAGGAGAGGAAACACATGGCCAAGCACAAGATCGCGCTCATTCCGGGGGACGGAATCGGCAAGGAAGTTCTGCCGGAGGGCGTGCGCGTGCTGGAAGCCGCCGGGCGGCGCTTCGGTTTCGAGCTGCAGTTCACCGACTACGACTGGTCCTGCGACCGCTTCGCCAAGACCGGCAAGATGATGCCGGACGAGGGCATGGAAACGCTGAAGCAGTACGAAAGCATCTTCCTCGGCGCCGTCGGCTGGCCGGGCGTGCCCGATCACGTCTCGCTGTGGGGCCTGCTGATCCCGATTCGCCGCGAATTCGACGAGTATGTGAACCTGCGTCCGGTGCGTCTGTTCGAGGGCGTGCCGAGCCCGCTCGCCAACCGCAAGCCGGGCGAGATCGACTTCTGGGTGGTGCGTGAGAACACCGAGGGCGAATACAGCTCGGTCGGCGGCCGCATGTTCCAGGGCACCGACGACGAGATGGCCATTCAGCAGGCGATCTTCACCCGTAAGGGCGTCGACCGCGTGTTGAAGTACGCCTTCGAGTTCGCCAGCACCACGAAGAAGAAGCACGTCACCTCGGCCACCAAGTCCAATGGCATCATCCACACCATGCCGTTCTGGGACGAGCGCTTCGACGCGATGCGGAAGAAGTATCCCGACATCAAGGCCGACCAGTATCACATCGACATCCTGACCGCGCATTTCGTGCGCAACCCGGACTGGTTCGACGTGGTGGTCGGCTCCAACCTGTTCGGCGATATCCTGTCCGATCTCGGCCCCGCTCTCACTGGCTCGATCGGTGTGGCGCCGTCGGGCAACATCAACCCGGAGCGCAAGTTCCCCTCGATGTTCGAGCCGGTGCATGGCTCGGCGCCGGACATCGCCGGCAAGGGCATCGCCAATCCGATCGGCCAGATCTGGTCGGGCGCCATGATGGTGCGGCATCTCGGATATCCCGAGGCGGCCGAAGCCATCGAGCGGGCGATCGCCGCCTCGCTGGTCGAGGGCGGACCACGGACCAGGGACCTGGGCGGCAACGGCGACACAAAGACCGTGGGTGCCGCCATCGCGGAGCTGGTGAAGACGGCCTAGCTCATCGGGGCGCGGACGTCGCTGGCCGGTCGCGCCCCCGGCAGGACTACGGCGCTCCTCGTGGCAGAGCGAGACATGTAGGCCTCCAGCGTCAGTTCGGCGTCGATTGCCTGGCGCATCGCGGCCCTCGCCGAACCCCTCAGCCGCTGCTTGGCGATGGCGTGCGAGGGGGCATGCAGCGCCTTCAGCGCGGCGAGGGTGGCTCCGACCGTCCGGTCGATCTCTTCTCTTGCGACCGCCCGGTCCAGGAAACCGGCGACGACCGAGTCGTCCGGCTCCAACATTTCTCCCAGGGTGACGGTCCGGCTGAGCCAGGCGGGATGAAGACGGCTCCGCGCCAGCTCGACGGCAAATCCGGGCGGCGGAATGCCGATCGCAACCTCGTTCAGGCCCATCCGGAAAGGTCCCCGTGCGCCGATGCGAACATCGCACGCCAGCAGGAGAAACGTTCCCATCGGGAAGGCATGGCCCTCCATGAGGCCGAGTGTCGGGAAGGGATAGGTCATCAGGCGAAAGGCAAGCTCGGCGCCGGCCTTCACCATCTCCAGGCTGCCTGCAGGATCGTTCGCCGCGAAGATCTTGAGGTCGAAGCCGGCCGAGAAGATGCCTTGGCGCGCCGACCGGAGCACGATGATGGCTTCGTCCCTTTCCGCCCGGTCGAACGCCGCGCCCAGGTCATGCAGCATCCCGGTGGACATCACATTCACCTTGCCATCGTCCATCGTAATGGTGGCGACGCCATCATGAAGGCGATAGGCGACCCGGTCCGACATCATTCTCTCCCGCGTTGGTTTCGGCGGGACATTGACCGGATGATGTAGACCACTCAATATAATTTTCCGTCGAAATTTTCCTGGAAAGGCACCCATGCCGGCCGTCCCCAAACATCGCGCACCGATCGTGAATGCGGCCGTCACGCTGTTCCGACGGCAGGGCTATGCGAGCACGGGCCTCAACGACCTCGTGGATGCCAGCGGCGCCCCCAAGGGCTCGCTCTACCACTACTTCCCGGATGGAAAGGCCTCGATCGCCGTTGCCGCCGTCGAAGAGGCGGGCCGGCGCGTGGCGGAGACAATGGCAAAGCTGGCGCGTGAGAACCGATCGACGGGGGACCTGCTGCGAGCCCATGCGCGACTGCTGTCTGGATGGATGCGGAACTCGGGCTTTCGCGACGGCTGTCCGATCACGACGGTTCTGCTGGAGCTCGCGCCAAAAGATCGGGGCGTGTCGGACGCGGGCCGAAAAGCATATGCGGCGCGCCTCGGCGTCCTCCGCGAGAAGCTGGTCGCCGACGGCTTCTCGCCCTCACGTGCCGAGCGCCTTGCCATCCTCTGCGTCTCGACGCTGCAAGGTGCTCTCATCCAGTCGCGCGTGGAGCGCAGCGGCGCCGCGATCGAGGCGGCGGCGGCCGAGCTGGCGATCCTCCTCGAAGCGACACCGCGCAGGTAGATCGCGCCAGCTACTTCAGGGCGATGCCGATCAGGCGCCGTGTCGGCTCTGGCAGCTCTAGCCCGAGCGCGGCAGCATGGCCGACCGGATCCATCTTGCGCAGTGTCTTCCGCAGGATGTCGGCGAGCTTTGCCTCGTCGTAGTCCTTGTGGGCGGCAACGAACTCGTCGAGGTAGTGATCAACAAAGACGACAGCCACGACGTTCTCGAGCGCCTGGCTCTCGGGATCGCGCTTCAGCTGCTCCTTCTTGACGATCTTGACGACCTGCGCGATCTCGCCGTCGGCATACCCGTGACGATGCATGATCGCCGAGGTGAGCGCCGCGTGATGATCGCGACAGGCGGACCGCCAGGCGTTGTAGCCTTCGCGACCGAGCGGATACTTGTCCCTGGGGATCTGCCAGCGGCAGATATGCTGGGCGCGGGCGGCAAGGCGCAAGGCTTCGGAGGCCTGCGGATAGAGCCGCGACAGGCAGTCCGACATCCGCTCCGAATAGACGACCTCGCGCGGACGGGTCTTGCCGGCGATGACATCCTGCCGGGGATCGTTGGCGTTGGTGGCGTCGATCTCGGCAATCGCCGCCAGGAAGCGGGACGAAGGGGAAGTCATTGGCGCTCCTGCAGAAAGCGATCCGGCGGCCATTGCAGACCCAATGAGGACGGTGTAGCTCGCTTCCTTGATACTGTCAGGGAGGAATCCGATGAAAAGACGTGTGCTTATGGCGGCTGCCGCCATCGGTATTGCCGCTGCGCCGCTTGGCGCCCTGGCGCAGGCCTATCCGACCAAGCCGATCTCCATCATCGTGCCGTTCGCGGCCGGTGGCCCGACCGACGCCCTGGCGCGCATCCTCGGCCAACGCATGGGTGAGGCGCTCGGTACGCCGGTCATCGTCGACAACGTCGCCGGCGCCGGCGGCACCATCGGCGTCAACAAGGCGGCCAAGGCGGCGCCCGACGGCTACACGGTGCTGTTCGCCCACATGGGCACGCTCGCGGTCAATATCGCGCTCTACAAGACGCTGCCCTACGACAGCCAGAAGGACCTCGAGCCGATCGGGCTCGGCGGCACCAACCCGATGGTGCTGGTCGTCAAGAAGGACCTGCCGGCCAAGAACTTCGCCGAGTTCATGGCCTATGTGAAGGCCAACCAGAAGAAGGCGCAATACGGCATGGCCGGCATCGGCGCCGCTTCGCACCTGGGCGGCCTGATGCTGAACGGCATGATGAAGGTCGACGTGCTGGAGATCCCCTACAAGGGAACCGCGCCCGCCCTGAATGATCTTGTCAGCGGACAGTTCGACTACATGGTCGACCAGGCGGTGAACGTGCTGCCGCAGATCAAGAGCGGCAATATCCGGGCGCTCGGTGTCTCGACCCTGAAGCGCCTGCCGCAGCTTCCCGACGTGCCGACGATCGACGAGGCCGGTCTCAAGGGCTACGAGGTCACGATCTGGAACGGCTTCTTCGTACCCAAGGGCACGCCGAAGGACGTCATCGCCAAGCTCAACGGGGCGCTGGTTACGGCGCTTTCCGACGAGAAGCTCCGCGTCCGCCTGACCGAGCTTGCCGTCGACCTGCCGGCGGCCAAGGACGCGACGCCGGAAGCGATGCGCGACCAGCTCAAGGCGTCGATCGACAAGTGGGTGCCCACGATCAAGGCGGCCGGCATCCAGCCGCAGTAGGGTTTTTGGACAGCGACAAGATAGGCCGCCCGGCAACGGGCGGCCTTTTCTTTGTTAGCCAATCCCGATCGTCGCGAAATCGATCGCCACCGACCGCCGCACGGTGCCGCCGTCGTCGCGCAGGGCGAGCACGACCTTGCGTTCCCACCAGTCGATGTCGACGACGCCGAAATTGGCGGCGGCGTAGAGCGCGCCCAGGCGATTGGGGCCGGGTTCCTTGGCCGCCCAATAGACCATGTTGAGGCCGCTCGAGGTCATCTCGTGCAGCGGATAAAGGCCGGCAGGATGCTCGCGGTAGAGCGCGCCGATGTGGCGGTCGCCCGAGACGAACACCACGCCCTTGGCGCCGCTGTCGCGGATCGTGTCGAACAGCTTCTGGCGCTCATGCGGGAAATTGCCCCAGCGCTCCCAGCCGTGGCCCTCCGCCAGCACCTGCGTGCTGGACACGATCAGCCTCACCTCGGCGGGCTTGCGCAGTTCCTGGGCGAGCCACGCCCATTGCACGGCGCCGAGCATGGTCTTCGACGGATCGGGGTCGGGGAGGTAGCGCTGCTTGCCCGGCGCGCCGCGCTGGTCGGTGAGCTTAAGCGGCGAGCGGAACCAGCGCACGTCGAGCATGATCACCTGGACCCGCATGCCTGAGGGGCCGATCACGCGGGCATCGTAGATGCCCTCGCGCGTGCGCCGGATGTCCGTCGCCGGGGCGTTCCAGAAGTCGAGGAACAAGTCCTTCGAGACCGCCTTGTGCGCGAAGTCGGCGCCGCCGTCGTTGCTGCCGTAGTCGTGGTCGTCCCAGACGGCGAGGTGGCTCACCGTGTCGCGCAGCCGGGTGTATCCGGCAATCTTTCCAGCCTCCTCGTAGGCTCGCTTCAGGCCCGTCGCATCGGCCGAATTGAAGTCGCCATAGACATTGTCGCCCATGAAGACGAAAAGTTCGGGACGGTAGGCCAGCACGGCCTCCCAGATCGGCTGCGGCATGGTCTGCTTGGCGCACGACCCAACTGCGATGCGCGACAATGGCGGCCGGTTCTGCGCCGCCGCCGAGGCGGGCGCGAGGGAGAGGGCGGCCATGAGGCCGGTGATCGTGCGGCGCTTGAACATGAGGATTGCCTGATTTGCGAGTATCCGGGATTTAGATGACCGTCCGATGAAACACCACCTCAAACGCGCCCTCGAACTGGCGTTCATACCGCTCGCCGCAGCGATCTTCTTCGTCGAGGAGGTGCTGCTCCACTACCTCGGCGTCGCGATGGCGGCGTTCGGGCGGTGGCCGCCGGTCGCGCGCCTCGAGCGCTGGCTGGCCGGCCTGCCGCCCTGGGCGGCACTACTGGCCTTCGTGGCACCCTCGACCCTCGTGCTGCCGGTGAAGCTGGCCGCCGTATTCTTTGCGCTGCAGGGACGGTTCGGCCTCGCGGCGGCGAGCATTGCGCTGGGCAAGGTTCTGGCGACGGCGCTGCTGGCGCGGCTGTACCAGGTCCTGCGGCCGACCCTGGTGACGATGTCGTGGTTCCTGGCGTCGGAAACCTGGCTCTTCACCTGGCGCGACAGGCTCTATGCGTTCGTGCGCGCTCTGCCGACCTGGCAGCGGGCGAGGGCCATGATGCAGCGTGCGCGGGGCTGGCTGGTCGCGTTGGTTTCCAACGCCACGCCGCGCTAGGACACGTTCGGCTTACGGTCTCGATTTTCGCCCGGGCGCCGTCCTTTTTCTCGTCGCCGCGACCCGCCGCGCCGCCGCCAGCGCCAGGCGCGCCCAGTCGACGAGATCATCGGGTTCGTCGAACAGCCGCTCCGGCGCGCGCCAGAAAGCGAGATCTATGGTAGCGCCCTTCTTCTCGTAGTTGAGGGGCGGAGAGGACCGGGCCTCCTTGAAGGCCTCGCGGTTGTGGTCGTCGACCCGAAGATAGAGCATGTTCTCCGTCACGACCCCGAACATCACCCCGTCGCAGAACACGCCGGTCTTGCCGAACATGCGCCGCATCGTGACGCGGCCAAGGGGCGCCAGCTGCTCGCGCAGGAACTCGGCAAAGCTGTCGCTGGCAACCATCCTTCGTCCTCCCGCGGGCGTCCTGTCGCAGGATAGCGCGGACGATGCCTCTGGTAAGGCGGTAGGCGACGTCCTCGTGCTGCTGCCGGAGACGACATGGGCGGCCTGAAGGGAACTCGCCCCTGCCTACGGCGGCCCTTGCGCCCGCCCCAAATGTGCCCAAATCGACAAACTACAGTGCACGGCGCAGAACGGACGAGGCGGTGAATGAAACCTGTCCGAAGAGGCAAGGACTCCGAACTCGATCGAGGCCGTGACAGCTACGAGCGGCGCGCCTGGGCCGAGGCCTACCAGGCGCTTTCGCTCGCTGATCGGAAAACGCCGCTGGCGGCGGATGATCTCGAACGGCTTGCGATGGCGGCATACCTGGTCGGCCTGGACGATGAATATCTCAGGACCCTGGAACGTGCCCACGACGCCCGTGCAAAGGCGGGCCAATACGCTCGCGCCGTGCGCTCTGCATTCTGGATCGGCTTTCGCCTGCTGATGCGCGGCGAGATGGGGAGCGCGAGCGGTTGGTTCGCCCGCGCCCAACGCCTGCTGGAGCGCGACGCACGGGAGTGCGCCGAGCGGGGCTATTTGCTGCTGCCGGTCGTCGAGCAACGCCTTGACACGGGTGACTTCGACGCCGCGTACGCCGCTGCAGCCGACGCCGCCGCAATCGGCGAGCGCTGCGGCGACGCGGATCTGATCGCCTGCGCCCGCCACCAGCAGGGCCGAACTCGATTGCAGCAGGGGCTGCTCGAGATCGGTCTTGCTCTCCTGGACGAGACCATGATCGCGGTCACCGCTGGACAGCTTTCGCCCCTCGTAACCGGCTTGATGTACTGCAGTGTGATTGCGGTCTGTCGGCAGGTCTATGCGCTCGACCGCAGCCGCGAGTGGACGGCCGCCCTGACGCAGTGGTGCGAAGGTCAGCCCGACATGGTCGCCTTCGCAGGCGTCTGCCAGGTGCATCGCGCGGAGATCATGCAATTGCGGGGCACCTGGCCGGAGGCGATCGAGGAAGCGCGGCGTGCCTGCGCGCGTTCGCAGGGGATCGACCGGCTGGCTACCGCCGCAGCGCTCTACCAGCAAGCCGAGGTCCATCGTCTGAAAGGGGAGTTCAGCGCGGCGGAGGAGGCGTATCGGGGCGCGAGCGATCTGGGCCTGGAGCCCCAACCGGGTTTGGCGTTTTTGCGCCTCGTACAGGGACGCACTGAGGCGGCCGCCACCGCCATTCGTCGCATCGCAAGCACGACGGTCGATCGGCTGAAGCGGCTGGGTCTGCTGCCCGCCTATATCGAGATCATGTTGGCCGCCGGCGAAGTCCAGGACGCGCGCAACGCCTGCCGGGAGCTGGAGGAGATTGCCCGGACCTTCGATACGGGGGTGCCGGGCGCGATCGCCGCGCACGCGCGCGGAGCGGTAGACCTGGCTGAAGGCGACGCGCAGACCGCTCTCGGCTCGCTACGGCGCGCCTTCGAGGTGTGGCAACGGATCGAGGCACCCTACGCCGCTGCGCGGGTACGCGTTCTGATCGGGCTGGCCTGCCGCGCCCTGGGCGACGAGGACGGTGCCGGCCTGGAAATCGACGCGGCCAAAGCCGTGTTCCGGCGGCTGGGTGCAGCACCGGATCTCGCCCGGGTCGAGTCCCTCAGGAAAGGCGCCCTTTCCGACCATGTCCATGGGCTGACCCCGCGCGAGCTGCAGGTCCTTCGCCTGGTCGCGGCTGGCGGATCCAACAAGGCCATCGCCAGCAAACTGTCCCTGAGCGAGAAGACCATCGACCGGCACGTGAGCAACATCCTGACCAAGCTCGACGTCTCCTCGCGGACCGCGGCGACGGCCTTCGCCTACCAGCGCAAGCTCGTTTGACCCATCGAAGCTTGTCGAGTGCGCATGGGGAGAATTACCCATGCCTTCGCCGGCACGGCTTGGGGTGTTCCCCCGAAGCGCGGCCTGCATCCTGTCTCGTAGCATCCGCCGTCGATCGGCAGTGCGGACGAGGAGGATGTCATGGCCAAGGCGCAGGTGCAGAGGACCGCTCAAGAAGACAGGGGACAGGATGCTCGCCAGCGGCTCCTGGCAGACCTGCCTGTAACGGAACGCCGGTTGCTTCTGGCCGGCGTCTCGACCGCCGTGCTGGAAGGCGGCGATGGACCGCCGGTCGTGCTGCTGCACGGCCCCATGGCCAACGCGACCCATTGGAGGGGCATCATTCTCCGGCTCGTGACGACCCATCGCGTGATCGTCCCTGACCTGCCTGGCCACGGTACCTCGGAGGTGATCGAGGAGGGTCCGATCGATTCCGGTCGCGTCATGAAGTGGCTGGACGAATTGATCGAGCAGAGCTGCAAGACGCCACCGGCCGTGGTGGGACAGTTGCTCGGCGGCGCCATCGCGGCGCGCTACGCCAGCGAGCATGGTCACCGGCTCCGTCGGCTCGTGCTCGTGGATACGTTCGGCTTCCGTCCGTTCGAACCGGCACCGGAATTCGGCCTCGCCCTGTCGAATTTCCTCGCGCAGCCGGCGGAGTGCACCCACGCAGAACTCTGGCGCCACTGCGCGTTCGATCTGGATACGCTGCGCCAACGCATGGGCGAGCGGTGGCTGCATTTCGAAGCCTACAACCTCGATCGTGCCCGCACGCCGAGCGTTCAGGCGGCTGTTGCCATACTCATGGAGCACTTTGCGGTGCCGGCGATTCCGACCAGTGACCTTGCGCGCATAGCCGTTCCGACCGCCCTGATCTGGGGCCGCCATGACCTTGCGACGCCACTCGCGGTGGCCGAGGACGCCAGCGCGCGATTCGGGTGGCCTCTGCACGTGATCGAGAACTGCAACGACGATCCTCCCGTCGAGCAACCCGAAGCCTTGTTCCGCACGCTGCGCGTTGCGCTCGATGGCATCTGATTGCCGGAACCAACAGGAACCATGATGGAGGTCGCGATGACCAGATCATTCGACGCAATCGTCGTGGGCGCACGCTGCGCCGGGTCGCCGACGGCGATGCTGCTCGCCCGGAAGGGATATCGGGTCCTCGTGGTCGACCGCGCGACCTTTCCGAGCGACACGCTGTCCACCCACCTTGTGCATCCTCTCGGCGCGGCGGCGCTGTCGAGATGGGGCCTCCTCGATCGCCTGACCGCGACCGGATGCCCGCCGATCCATACCTACACCTTCGACTTCGGCCCCTTCACGATAGCCGGCGCGCCGGGCACGAGAAACGCCCCGGTCGCGTACGGCCCGCGCCGGACAGTCCTCGACAAGCTGCTGGTCGATGCAGCGGCCGAGGCCGGAGCGGAGGTGCGCGAGGGTTTTACCGTCGAGGAAGTCCTGGTCGAGGACGGACGCGCGGTCGGCATAAGGGGCCGCTCGAGAGAGGGCGGCTCCATCATCGAGCGCGCGGGCGTCGTGGTTGGTGCCGATGGCTTGCGCTCGTTCGTGGCCGAGACCGTTCGGCCTGAACGTTATGACGAGAAGCCGCCTTTGTGCGTAGGGTACTATACCTATTGGAGTGGACTGCCGACGGACGGCAGATCGGAGGTCTATATCCGCGACGGACGCGCCTTTGCGGCCTGGCCAACCCATGAGGATCTGACACTGGTCATTGCCGGCTGGCCGTACGCGGAATTCGAGGAGAACAAGAAGGACATCGAAGGAAACTACCTGAAGACGCTCGAACTGGTGCCGGCTTTCGCCGACCGCCTGCGCGGCGCCAGGCGGGAGGCGCGGTTCGTCGGCATGGCTGTGCCGAACTATTTCCGCAAGCCTTACGGCCCCGGCTGGGCGCTGGTCGGTGATGCCGGCTACAACAGGGACTTCATCACCGCGCAGGGCATCATGGACGCCTTCCATGATGCCGAACTCTGCGCCGACGCCCTGGACCAATCGTTCTCCGGGGCGCGTCCGTTCGTCGATGCCATGGACAAATACCAGGGGACGCGCGACGCACGGGTCAAGCCGATGTACGACTTCACCTGTCAGCTGGCGACGCTGCAACCGCCGCCACCCGAGATGCAGCAGCTCTTCGGCGCGGTCCATGGCAACCGCAAGGCCATGGACGACTTCGCGCGGATGAACGCCGGCACGATATCGCCTGCGGAGTTCTTCGCGCCAGAGAACGTCGATGCGATCAAGGCTGCCGCATAGAGGCCAGGCCGTCGCGGCGGGATGGGCGTTCGTTGTGGCGCTCGCCGGGGAGTACCGGCGGGCGACTGCGGCGGCGTACCGCTATGAGCAATTGAAACGGAGGCCCCGCGCGCGCGATGATCCGGAGACCAGCGTCGCTCGTCGGATTTACCTGGAGTTCTATTCGCCTGGAAAAGAAGGAGGGTGGTCGCATGGAAAAGAATGAAGGTGGCTGTCTCTGCGGTGCGGTCCGCTTCGCCGCGACCGGTCGGCCCAAGTCGGTTTTCTGGTGTCATTGCCAAAGCTGCCGACGGCATAGCGGCGCGCCGGTTTCCGTGTTCGCCGGTTTCGATCACGGCGCCTATGCCGTGACCAGCGGCGAGATCGCCAAATTCACACCGTCTTCCGGCACGGTGCGCGGTTTCTGCCGGAAGTGCGGTTCCACCCTGACCTGTGAAAGCCCGGCTCTGCCGGGCGAAGCGCACTTCCACGTCGGAGCGTTTGACGATCCCGGGCGGCTGCCGCCCACCAAACATTTTTTCCGGAACGAGCAGCTGCCGTGGCTCCACTTGCCCTAGAGCACGTCCCGCGATCCTGGAATCGCCCAAACGTCACCCTTGTGTCTGAAGGTTGGGGTACAAAGTGCGGCCCGTCGAGGCGCGTCTCCGGCTGAGTCGGGTGACACGTCGTCGGAATTTACATTAGAGTGCGGCATGCCTGAAATTGTCCCGTCGACCGGTGCCCTGGGCGCCCGCATCGAAGGCCTCGACCGCGCCACGGCGAACGAGCCGGCACTGGCCGCAATGCTGAACCAGGCGCTGGCCGAACATCTCCTGGTCGTGATTCCGGGCACGCCCATGACGCCGGAAGAGACGCGCGATTTCGCCCGCGCCTTCGGCAAGCCGCAGACCCAGTTGCTGCGCTACAAGCGGAGCGGCGCCGTGCCGGAAGTGTCGGTGATGGTGAGCACGCTGATGGCCGACGGCACGACCGACAAGACGGCGATCCGAGCCGAGGATTGGCACACCGACGATTCGTATTTCGCCACGCCCGCCAAGGCCACGCTCCTGCACAGCATCGAGATCCCGAGCCACGGCGGCTCGACCTGGTTCTGCAACATGCACTCGGTCTACGACGCCCTGCCGGAGGCGACGAAGAAGCGGATCGAGGGCCGGCGCGCCGTTCACGGCTACGACACGCCGCGGGCGCGCAACCGGCCGTCGCCGCGCACGCCGCAGGAAATCGCCGAGACGCCGGACGTCGAGCATCCGCTGGTGCGGACCCATCCGGTGACGGGCCGCAAGGCGCTCTATCTCAACCCCAACCGGCTCGACCGCATCGTTGGCCTGGAGCGGGCGGAGAGCGACGCGCTGCTCGACGAGCTGGCCGACGAGGCGCGCAAGCCCAGGCACCATTTCGGCCATGTCTGGCAGGTCGGCGACATCGTGGTGTGGGACAACCGGGCCACCATGCACCGCGTCATGATCGACTATCCGCTGGGCGAGAAGCGCGTCATGCAGCGGGTGCTGATCGAGGGGGATCGGCCGGTTTAGCGCCGGGCAGGTATGCGAGACCGGAGTTGCAGGTTCGGCAGGAATATGCCTATTATTCCGCTAGACTGGCGCTTCGATTGCGCCGGCCTTTTTTATGTCCGGCACGGCTTGCCCTTGATGGTTTTCCGGCCCGTGGAGAGTTGAAACTGACGCCGTCGACGTGGCCGGCAGCGAACACCACCGAGGATCGGGGCTGTGCCGACAGCGTGTCGGCGCTGTGCCGAAGGGGGTGGTCAAGCCGTTGATCGCTCTCGGCGAAGCGGCCACAGCGGCACAGGCAGCGGCACACCTGGCGGGTTTTTGCGGCACATTTCGTGTGCCGCTGCTCGGTTCATTGCACCGCGCGGGCGGCCAACAGGGCGTCGATCTCGCGGGCCGAGTAGCCGGCTTCGGTCAGCACCTCGCGGGTGTGCTCGCCAGTGCGCGGCGCGTGGGTCTCGTTCTCCCGGGCGCCGCCGGAGAAGGTATTGGCCAGCTTGGTGCGCCGGAGGCGGCCCTCGCTGGGATGCTCCTCTGTCTTGAAGAAGCCGACATCCTCGAGATGCGGGTCGGTCAAAAGGTCGTCGATCGAGTTGTAGCGGGCGGCCGGCACGTCGAGCCGGTCGAACAGTTCGACCCACTCGTCCGTCGTCTTGTGGGGCAGGCCGTCCTTCTGGACCTCGAAGTAGGCCGCGGCGTTCTTCGTGCGCGCCGCGGCGCTGTTGAAGCGCGGGTCGGTCTTGAGCTCCGGCCGGCCGATGGCGTCGAAGAAGGCGAAGGTCTGGGCGTTGGTGTTGGGACGGACCGTGACGTAGCCGTCCTTGGTGGGCAGCGGCCGGTAGTTGGGGCTGAGCAGGCGGCCGTCGCCGGTGGGGCCGACCGGCGGGTCGAAGGTGGCGGCGCCGAGATGCTCGCTGCTCACGAAGGACGCCATGTTCTCCAGCATCGGCACGTCGATCGCCTCGCCCTTGCCGGTCTTCTCGCGGCGGTAGAGGGCGAAGCCGATACATTGGGCGGCAATGAGACCGCTGGTGTGGTCGCTCATCACCATGGGCACGAAGCGCGGCTCGCCGGTGGCGCGGGCGATCGTGCCGGCGACGCCGGACAGGCTCTGCACGATCGGGTCGTAGGCGGGGCGATTGTAATAACGGCCGCCGCGTCCGAAGGCCAGGATCGAGCAGTGGATCAGCTTCGGATTGAGCTTGGCCAGGCTCGCATGGTCGAGGCCGGCGCGGGCGAGCGCCTCGGGCCGGACGTTGCTCACGAACACGTCGGCCTTGGCGATCAGCCGCAGCAGGGCGGCGTGGCCGTCCTTGTTCTTGAGGTCGAGAACGATCGAGCGCTTGTTGCGGTTGAAGTTGATGAACTTGCCCGACATGCCGGGGTTGCGGCTGCCCTCGGCCATGGTGCGCAGCAGGTCGCCGCCCGGCGCCTCGACCTTGATCACGTCGGCGCCGTAGTCGGCGAGCGTACGCGTGCAGATCGGGCCGACCACGACGGTGGTGAGGTCGACGACGCGCACGCCGTCGAGAGGACCGCTCATCGGGCGAACTCCAGGTCCATCTCGCCGCACAGCACGCCGTTCTTGTCGGCCGCCCAGATTCTTAGCCGGCCGTCCTTCTGCTGCGTCTCGCCACGGACCTCGATCAGGTCGCCGACCCACAGCGGATGGACGAGGCGGGCGGTGAGGCCGGTCAGGGTGCCCGCGCCGTGGCGGAGTGCGGCATTGACCATGAGGTGCATGGAGAGGCCGCCGTTCGAGACCAGCGCCGGATAACCCTCTTCACTCCGCGTATAGTCGCCGTCGTAGTGGATGCGGTGCGCGTTCCAGGTGATCGCGGAATAGCGGAAGTTGAGCGCGTTGGTGAGCTCCGTGGTGTCGCTCCAGGCCTGGTCGGTGCGCGCCTGGGTGGCCACCGTTGCTGTCGTCTTCTCGCCGGGCGGCACGGCGGGACGGTAGATCGCGTCGAAATCGTCGATCGCCAGCACCTTGCCGTGCTGCTCGATGGTGTGGCGCATGGTGAGCACGAAGATGTCGCCGGAGCGGCCGGTCTTGGGGACGATGTTGGCGACCTCGGCCTTCTTCACCGCGGGTTCGCCGGCGCGCAGATTGCCCATGATCTTGACCCGGCGCCCCGCGCCCATGCGGCGCGGCATCGGGATTGGCGGCAGCACGATGCCCTTGTTGGGATGGCCGTCGGGGCCGATGTCGCTCTGGCGAACGGTCTCGGCGAAGAAGATCCCGAACCAGTGCGGCGGCAGTTCGGAGCCGACACGGAAGCTCTCGGGATCCATGTCGAAGGCGCCGGCAGCGCGGCGCACCGCCATCAGGCCGATATCGTCCTCGACGGTGCGGACGCGCCCGATCCAGGGGCGCAGCTCGTCCATCGCCTTGTCCATCCAGCCTGTCATGTCCCGTTCCCCTGGTTCCGCGGCCGGCATCCTCCAACAAAAGAAGGGCCCGCAACAGCGGGCCCTTCCATGATCCGAAAATTCGGAAAGGATCAGATCGAGTAGTACATCTTGTACTCGATCGGCGCCGGCTGGTGTTCCCAGTTGTAGACCTCTTCCCACTTGAGCTCCATGTAGGCGTCGATCTGGTCGTCGGTGAACACGCCGCCCTTGGTGAGGAAGGAGCGGTCGGCGTCGAGGCAGTTCAGCGCCTCGCGCAGCGAGCCCGCGACGGTCGGAACCTTGGAGAGTTCTTCCGGCGGCAGGTCGTACAGGTTCTTGTCCATCGGGTCGCCCGGATGGATCTTGTTGTTGATGCCGTCGATGCCGGCCATCAACATCGCGGCGAACGCGAGGTAGGGGTTGGCCGACGGATCGGGGAAGCGGACTTCTACGCGCTTGCCCTTCGGTGAGGACGCGTAGGGGATGCGGCACGAGGCCGAGCGGTTGCGCGACGAGTAGGCCAGCAGCACCGGCGCCTCGAAGCCCGGGATCACGCGCTTGTAGGAGTTGGTGCTGGCGTTGGTGAAGGCATTGAGCGCCTTGGCGTGCTTGATGATGCCGCCGATGTAATAGAGCGCCGTCTCCGACAGGTCGGCATAGCCCGATCCGGCGAACAGCGGCTTGCCGTCCTTCCAGATCGACTGGTGGGTGTGCATGCCCGAGCCGTTGTCGCCGTAGAGCGGCTTCGGCATGAAGGTCAGCGACTTGCCGTAGCTGTGGGCGACATTGTGTAGGGTGTACTTGTACTTCTGCACATTGTCCGCGGTCTTCACCAGCGTATCGAAACGGAAGCCGAGCTCGTTCTGCGACGGTGCCACCTCGTGATGATGGATTTCCATGGTGATGCCCATGTCGGTGCAGACCGACATCATCTCGGCGCGCAGGTCGTTGTGGGTGTCGACCGGTTGGACCGGAAAATAGCCGCCCTTGATGCCGGGACGGTGGGCAAGGTTGCCGCCCTCGACGGCGCTGCCCGTGTTCCACGGCGATTCGTTCGAGGAGATCGAGTAGAAGCTGCCCTGCATCTGGACGTCATAGCGGACGTCGTCGAACACGAAGAACTCGAGTTCGGGGCCGAACACGGCGGTGTCGCCGATGCCGGACGACTTCATGAAGGCTTCGGCGCGCTTGGCGGTCGATCGTGGGCAGCGGGCATAGAGCTGGCCGGTCGAGGGCTCGACGACGTCGCAGTTCACGATCAGCGTAGTCTGGGCCGAGAAGGGATCGAGAACGGCGGTCGAGGGATCCGGCATCAGGATCATGTCGGACTCGTTGATGGCCTTCCAGCCGGCGATCGACGATCCGTCGAACATCACGCCGTCGGTGAAGGTGTCTTCATCGGTGGCCGACGCCATGCGGGCGGTATGCTGCCACTTGCCGCGCGGGTCGGTGAAGCGGAAGTCGACGAACTTGACGTCTTTTTCCTTCATCATCGCGAGAACTTGCTTGGCGTCCATTTGTCCTTCGTCCCTCTTTTTAGTGGATACGTCCTCTGCCCCCAAAGGGTGAGTTCTCATACGGCGGCGTCACCACGCTCGCCAGTACGAATTCGGATCGCGTCGTCGATGCTCGACACGAAAATCTTGCCGTCGCCGATGCGGCCGGTATGCGCCGAGCTGCGGATCGCCTCGACGGCTTTTTCGACCATCTCATCCTCGATGATCAACTCGATCTTCACCTTCGGCAGAAAGTCGACGACATATTCGGCGCCGCGGTAGAGCTCGGTGTGTCCCTTCTGGCGCCCGAAGCCCTTGGCCTCGAGGACGGTAATGCCCTTAAGCCCGATCTGATTGAGGGCATCCTTCACTTCATCGAGCTTGAAAGGCTTGATGATCGCCTCGATCTTCTTCATTTGGTTGAGACACTCCGCACACAAACACCGGTGCCACCGGTCGGGTGGCCCGTATGAACCGATTTTGAGCATTTTTCATGCCAGAGTTAACCACAAGCAGTGTCGCCGAACGCACGCTCTCTGGTCATGAATGAAGCTTTTTGATTAATATATGAGCAAAATACTGCCTCTTATTTGACCGACTGTGGGATGCTCAATGAAGTCCGCAAATTCGCTGATGTCCAGTCTCGGAACGACGGTTTTCGAGGTGATGTCAGCCCTCGCCCGGGAACATCAATCCGTAAACCTCGGCCAGGGATTTCCCGATGACAAAGGCCCGCAAGAGGTCCGGGCCGCCGCGGCCGAGTACCTGCTGAACGGCCACAACCAGTACCCGCCGATGATGGGCATTCCGGAGTTGCGGCAAGCGGTGGCGGAGCACGCCAAGCGCTTCCAGGGTCTGGACGTCGACTGGCAGTCCGAGGTCCTGGTGACCTCCGGCGCGACCGAGGCGCTGGCCGACTGCCTGTTCGGGCTGATCGAGCCGGGCGACGAGGTCGTGCTGATCGAGCCGCTCTACGATTCGTACCTGCCCATGGTGCGACGGGCAGGGGGGATCCCGAAGCTGGTGCGCCTCGAGCCGCCGACCTGGCGGCTGCCGCGCGAAGAGCTGGCGGCAGCTTTCAGCGACCGCACCAAGCTCATCCTGTTCAACACGCCGATGAACCCGTGTTCGAAGGTCTTCGATCGTGATGAACTCGATTTCATCGCTGCCTTGTGCCTCAAGTGCGATGCCTATGCGGTCTGTGACGAAGTTTATGAGCACATCATCTTCGACGATCGACGGCATGTGTCGATCATGACCTTGCCGGACATGCGGGGGCGAACCGTCCGCATCGGCTCGGCTGGCAAGAGTTTTAGCCTGACGGGTTGGAAAGTGGGCTACATCACCGCCGCGGCCGAGCTCATGAAGACGATCGCGAAGACCCATCAGTTCATGACCTTCACCACCCCGCCGAACCTCCAGTGGGGCGCGGCAACGGGTCTGCGCCTTGCCGACGATTACTATTCGACCTTGGCGAAGGACATGCAGCGCAAACGCGACCGCCTGGCGGTTGCGCTGGCCGACATCGGCTTTGACGTCCTGCCCGCGCACGGGACCTATTTCGTGACAACGGACTTCCGGCCGCTTGGCTTCAACGGCACGGACGACGATTTCTGCCGCCACATCACCGTGGAGGCAGGCGTGACGGCGGTGCCGGTAAGTGCCTTCTATGACGAGCCCCTGCTAGCCCCACGACACTTCGCCCGTTTTTGCTTCTGCAAGCACGATGAGACGCTGGACAGCGCGATCGATCGGTTGGGACGGCATTTCCGGCAATGAGCGTTGGATGCCGGCGAATGGGCGGTTTTCGTTACAAATTTCCTGCCGACCGGGTTGCTCGGGGCGTATACTATCTACGTGACTGCTTCCGTAGCGATTGATGTTTTCGAACGTTATTTGCGAAACGAGCAACAAATGGACGTTCATGCCGAAGCTGCCGTCGGCGTGAGATCAGGCGAGTCTGCATTGTCCTCTAGAACATCTGCCAATCCTTCCCGGATCGATGGCCGTCGTCTGCGCAGTGAGCGGACCAAGCAATTGATCATGGAGGCATTTCTGGCGCTCCTGCGGGAAAGCGCGACGATGCCGACCGCAGCGCAGATCGCCGAGCGTGCTGGATACTCGGTTCGTTCCATCTTTGAGCGCTTTCCCGACCTCAATGCGTTGCGGGTTGCGACTGTCGATTATTCCCTCGCCCAGTCGGCCGCCCTTGCTCCGCCGCGCCATGTCAGCGGCGATCGACAGACCCGGATCAAATCCCAGGTCGAGACGAGGGCCGGCACATGCGAACGAGGCGTCTCGTTGTGGCGGGTGTTTCTTCACACCGTGGATGAGTCGGACGAACTCAAGCTCCGCCTGCGCGTCGCTCGGCAGCGAACCATAGACAGGCTTGAGATCATGTACCGGCCCGAGCTTGCGACACTTGGAGAGGTAGAGCGCAAGTATCTTCTGATCGCACTCGAAGCCCTGACCGACATGGAAAGCTGGGCACGGATGCGCGAGATGTACGGCATGTCTTTTGAAGAAGGTTGCGCTGTCTGGATTCACGCCATCGACCGCATGCTTCCGGCGACTCCGGCGGGACCATCATGACGTCCAATACGCCGTTGAACCGGGCGTGATCGAGGTAGGCTTGGTCAAAGATTCAATATCCGTGCCCGTTCGGATAGATGGCCGCCGCCTGCGCAGTGAGCGGACGAGGCAATTGATCATCGAGGCGTATCTCGCTCTGGCGAGAGAGGAGTCGCCGGTATTGCCGACCGCGGTCAAGGTCGCGGAACGTGCGGGTTATTCCGTGCGCTCGGTCTTCGAACGGTTTCCCGATCTTCATGGCCTGCAGGTCGCCGCGACGGACCATGCGATCACCCAAGTGGTGGCAATGGCGGCACCCCGCAATGTTGGCGGCGATCGTATGACGCGTATCAGGTTACACGTCAGTACGCGTGCGCGTGCGTCCGAGCGTTGGCTGCCGCTGTGGCGTTCGCTCATTGCGAACCAGAGCGGCTCTGAAGAACTCCAGGCGCGTGCCCGCGCGATGCGCGAGCGCGTCCTTTCGCTCATGGAACACGTCTATGAGCCTGAGCTGTCGAGCCTTTCGGACACCACCCGAAAGCACACTTTGATCGCGCTCGAGGCGATAGTGGACGTCGAGAGCTGGGCGCGGATGCGCGAGCATTTTGGCTTGTCCGACGACGAGGTCAGCGCCGCGTGGGCCCAGGCGATCGATCGGCTTCTGCCGCCGACTCCGCCGGAGTAAATAGCAGATCCGAGCCTGCCGCGTCGCAGCAATCGTTACAATTCGCAACGAGGCATCGTGGGGTATAGTCTTTAACCCTGTGTGTTTGTGATTGTCTTTTCTCGAGCTCGGCGAGCGAGCGGACGGCCAATTGTCTTTTGACGTCGGGCCGGTCGCCGAGGTGGACCGGATTGAATGGATTTGCCCTCGACACCAGCCCAGAGGCCTGCCCGGGTCGACGGCCGCCGCCTGCGTAGCGCACGAACGCGGCGGTTGGTCATCGAGGCCTATCTGGGGCTGCTGCGCGAGAATCCGCAGGTGCCGACGGCCGCCCAGGTGGCTGAACGGGCGGGCTATTCAGTGCGTTCCGTCTTCGAGCGTTTCCCCGACCTTCACGCACTCCGCATTGCGGCGACCGACTACGCTTTCGCCCAGGCCAATGATCCCTCTGCAACCGCCGGCTTCGAAGGCGACCGACGGAGCCGGCTCAAGGTACACGTGGAAAGGCGCGCCCGCGTCTGCGCCGAGTGGCTGCCGCTGTGGCGGGCGCTCAACGCCAACAAGGGTGAGTCAAAGGAACTCAAACTGCGGATCGAGGTCATTCGCGCCGCGATATTGAGCAGGATCGAGCTAATGTACCGGCCTGAACTCTCCACGCTGACGGAACTGGAGCGCAGGCAGACGGTGCTGGCGATCGACGCTCTTGTGGACTTCGAGAGTTGGGCGCGAATGCGCGAGTTCTTCGGTTTGTCGTTTCAGGAAAGCTGCACGGTCTGGATCCGGGCCATCGATCGTCTTCTGCCGCCGACGCCGGCAGATTCTTGACGCTCCGGCCGGCGGAGCGTAGGAAGGCGCGCTTCGTTGGGGGCGATCCACGATGGCGGCCGTAGCTCAGTTGGTTAGAGCGCCAGATTGTGATTCTGGATGTCGCCGGTTCAATTCCGGTCGGCCGCCCCAATCGCTCCTCCATCAAGGCCGCTAGGGTGCTTCCGCGAGACCTGACGCCCTCCGATAATCTGGTTCTCCTGAGCTGCGCGGAGATGGCGATGGCGGATGCCGCCACCGTCGGCGTCGGCGGCGGCGGCGTGTCCGGGGCCGATCTCATGGAGGCGGCCGGTCGGGCGGTGGCAGACGCCGTGCTTGAACGCCACCTGCCACGTCCCACCGTCGTCCTTTGTGGCCCGGGGAACAATGGTGGCGATGGCTTCGTGGCGGCACGCCACCTCCATGCGGCCGGCTGGCCGGTTCGGGTGGCTCTCCTCGGCGATCGAAGCGC
>Ga0207952_1000534_pt1 | contig 28621 bp, 30 predicted proteins | sample SubbioR12Aug_8Ca_FD_184831 | JGI IMG/M metagenome (GOLD analysis project Ga0207952, IMG submission 184831) | Serpentinite rock and fluid subsurface biosphere microbial communities from McLaughlin Reserve, California, USA - CR12Aug_8Ca (SPAdes) | ecosystem: Environmental > Terrestrial > Deep... | reverse complement strand
GCCATGTGGATCGGCTTACAGCGCTTGCGCGATTTTGTCATCGCTTTAGAGGCGCAACAAGATGTCGCGATGAGATGTGTATAACGATGAGCGCGGCGCGTGGGAACGAGGCAATCTCGCGACGGGGTTGTTCCCGTTATTCCGCCCCGAGCATCGCAGCTTTTGGAGAAAAAGGCCCGATAGGGGAGCGGCAAGGATGCCGCTCGTTTTCGCAGGGTCAGGGATGGCCCTTCGAAAACCCTCGCTAAAAGTGACAAATTTGCCTGGAGCAAATTTGAATAGCCGTTAGGCTAGCCCGCAGGGCGAAAACCAATGATGGTTTTCGTAAAAGCGCAGGAAATTGGCGGAATCCGGGTGTCGTTTCTTTTGGGTACTTTTCTTTCGACTGCATGGATGCAGGAGGTAGGGCAATGCAGGAGCAATTGCCGAGGACAAGCAAAGAAAAGTACCTCGGTTGTCGATCCGAGAACCGACTTGAAAAACATCCGTCGCGATAGCGACAACAAATAATCAAAACCCCTGAAACAAAAAGTCCAACGCCGCGCCAATCTCAAACCGTTGCGATTCCAGCGACGCCACAGGCGTCTTTAGAATCCGCGTGGGAACAGCCGCCAATTTCGGCGTTTCCATCACGCATTCGATACCCTCCACCAAAAGAATCGGCATCAAGTTAGCGGGTAACGACACTGGCGGAAAACAATCCCGTCGCTTTAGGGGGATTACGACCCGGCTATCCAAGGCGCTCAGCACCTCGCTTTGCACATCCAGCAGATAAGGCACGTCGACGGATTTTCCGCCGCTGTTTCGGTAGACATCGAAGCGGGCCATGTCAAAAAGACCGCCATTCGTCCAGAGGCAAGCCTTCCTGTTCGACTGTTTGGTTGTAAGCGGCTATGAACTCGGCATGCTCCTGTTGCCAGCGCTTTTCTCTTTCGCCGCGCACCAGATCACGCAAATAGCGGTCGCAAGCCTGTGAAATGTTGATATTCAATGCCTTGGCTTCGGCCAGCACATCGGCGGACAAGGTGATGTTGGTGGCTTTTTTCGTTACGCTGTTTGTGATTGCCATGGTGTTGTCTCCTGGAGAATGGCTTTAATATGCGCATCATACTCCAACATGATCGTTGTTGGCGCGCATCGCGATAGCGATACCAAATTGTTAAAGAGCCGGTGAGGAATAGAATCTTGTCACCTTGGCCCTATCCGGTAGGAAGAGCCGAAATCTTAAGCCGGAAACGCTGCGCTTATTCCGGCCTACGCATATAGAAAACTAAGCATGCCCCCCCGCATACTTTTTCCAAATCAAACCTGGGCGGTTGCTTGGGTTGTAGGGCCAGTATGCGGGCGAATTCCTGGCCGAATTCCTGCCAGTCCTTGATGCCGGTAATTACCCCTAGATATTCGCCGCGCCGTAAAAACACCAGGGCCGGCCAGGTGGTGAAGTGGAATCTGGCCTGCAGTTCCCGTTCGATGGAGCGATCGATTACCGCGCCTTGCAGCTGGCTGTTGAACACTTTTAACAATTCCGGCAGAATCACCTGCACGTCCTGACTTTCCGGGAACAGTGTCGGGTCGTTGCGGAAGAACAGCACCACGGTGTCGTGGCTGTAGACGAAGTTGTCGTAATTGTCGGCATCCAGCAAAGGCAGGCGCGAACGGGTGGACGCTATGTTTTCAGAGGGAATGCTCATGATCGTAAATGCTCCGGTAGTTCGGGTTCCCGCTCGACCAGATCGGCGAATAAGTGGTCGATATCGGTTTCGCCTTGCATGGCAAGGCGCATGGCTTCCAGCGCGTCGTTGATTTGACGGGCTTTGTCGGCACTGATGACTTCGCGGGCGGTATCCAGAAATACCAGCAGCCAGATGCCGGCGGGTTGTTCGCCGACCAACATCATGTCGATCAGGCTGGTTTGGCCCCGGTAAGTGCATAGCGCCGATTCGCCGCGCGGCTCGATGACTTGCATCGGTATGCCTATGCACATCAGTATTGTCCCCGGTAATCCACATCCACTCGCAGGCTAGGCAGGTCGGATGTTTGCGGCGGACGTGCTTCAAACAGCCCGGAGGCCAGGATGCGCGGGTCGCCGATACGGCAGGCTTGAGCGGGGGAAGGGCGTTCGGCTTCGTAACGCTGCATGTCCAGGGCAGGATCGGTCAAGTCGATAGCGGCGCCGGTGGCGGCGGGGACGATGCCGAAGTTTTGCAGATAGCTTAAAGCCATGTCTATCGCCGGCTGGATTTGCGCCTTGACGCTGGCCCGCAGGCTGCCGCCGTAATCGTCCAGTTCTTCCGGCTGTACGCCGATCAACAACAAATGTTTCGGGTATCGGCCGAGCATTTGCGCGGTCGCCAGCACTTCCTGAAAGCCGGTTTGATGCAGGCTGATTTTTTTGGCGCCGAGAAAATTCGGCACATCGTCGTTTTCGATCCGTTTCAGCGTGGCGGGCGGCAGGCCGTAATCGACCGCGTCGAATACGATCAACACGTCCGCCGCCTGCACGTGTTCGACCAGATACATGCCTTGCGTACCGCCATCCAGCATCGTGACGTTATCCGGGAAGCGGTAGTGTTTTTGCAGATGTTCGACGACACGTACGCCAAAGCCTTCGTCGGCCCATAGCAGGTTACCGATACCGAGTAGCAGGATGTTGGATAGAGTGCTTGCCATGATCCACTTAGATAAACGTAGGGTGGACACAGTCAAGTGCCCACCGTTCGGTTCCGCGTGGGCACAAAAACCGTGCCCACCCTACGAATTTAATGCGCATCGTCTACCGGCTTGTCGTCTTTAAAGCTGCGCCAGCCGTTGGCTATGGTCGACAGCATGCTTTGACCGGACAACTTATCCTCGCGCACCGCTACATAGATATGGATCAGCACGAAGCAGACGATGGCCCACATCACCAAATGGTGCCAACTGTGCACGCTTTGGCTGTCGCCGAACAGCGGCAACAACCAGCTGCTGAACAGAATCCATTGCCAGCTGCCTTGGCCGGCGCCTTCGCCGTAAAGCGCAAAGCCGGTAACGATCATGAACAACGTACTCCACACCAACACGAAGTGCATGGCCAATATCGCCAGAGGGTTGTGGCCGATGTAATGCCGGGGCGCCTTGGCTATAAAGGCATACCAGAGTATTTCCTGGCGGACGCCGTCCCAGAAATGCGCGCTCAGCAGCGGGGGCAGAAAGATTTGCCGGGCGTGTTCGTTGCCGGCATAGGCCCAATACAAGCGCCCCAGCAAGCCGACGGCAAGCATATAGCCGGCGGCGAAATGGGCGAAGCGAATATAGCCCATCAAAAAATGTTCGGAGGCTTCGCCGGCCGGCGAGGCCAAGGGCTCGGCGATCAAATAGCCGGTCACGGCTAACACCGCGATTGCCAGCGCATTGACGCCGTGCCAGAGGCGGACAGGCAGTTCGTAAACGTAAACCGGAGCAAGCGGCGCGCTCATTTTGCGCTCCGATCAGGCGCCTTGGCGCGCAGCCAAAGGCTACGCAGCAGCGCGGCCGCCGCTATCGATAATGCGGCTGTAAACAGATGCGGCAACCAGGCAGAGTAAGCGGTCAGCATATGTTCCAGGCTGTGCGTCAAGGCATCGATGCCGGGGCGGCTGTGGGCTTCGGCTTGGCCGGCCATCAACATCAAAACGGCGGGCGTAAAATATTTATTCATGTCGTTCTCCGTGGGCCGGTTAAAGCCCGTAGGCCGGAATAAGTGCGCTCGGCGTTTAGTAAGAACGCGCGTTTCCGGCAAGCTTTTTATCGCCGGAAACGCCCGATTTCGCCGTCGCTGCATCGGGTTTGTTCCGGCCTGCGTTTAATGGTTTAGCGCACCTTGACTTGGGTTAATTCCGTGCCGTCCGGGCTCATCACATGGGTCGAACAGGCCAGGCAGGGATCGAAACTGTGCAACGTGCGCAAAATTTCCACCGGTTCCTCGGGGCGCTCGACCTTGGTGTTCATCAAGGCGGCCTCGAAGGCGCCGATGTTGCCTTGCTCGTCGCGCGGCGAACCGTTCCAGGTGGTCGGCACCACGCATTGGTAATTGGCGATCTTGGTGTCTTCGATTTTCAGCCAGTGGCCGAGGGCGCCGCGCGGGGCTTCGGTGAAACCCACGCCTTTAACGCTGCTGGGCCAGGTCTCCGGATCCCAGCGCTCGACATTGGCGGTGGTCAGATCGCCGGCCTTGATGTTGGCCATCAATTTGTCCATGAAATAACGCATCTTGCCAGCCGCCCATTGCGATTCCAGGCCGCGGGCAGCGGTTCTGCCCAAGGTCGAGAACAGCGCGCTGACCGGCACGTCCAGAGTTTTCAACACGAAGTCGATTTGCTCGGTGATTTCCTTGTTGCCTTGGGCATAGCCGACCACATAACGCGCCAGCGGCCCGACTTCCATGGCATGGCCGCGCCAGCGCGGGGCCTTGATCCAGGAATATTTGGCGCCTTCGTCCAATTCCTGAATATGGGTGCGGTCGCCCTTGGTGTTGGGGCCGATTTTGTAGTTGGGTTCGGTAATGCCGTCCCAGGGGTGCAGACCGATGGCTTCGTCGGGATAGCTGTACCAGGAGTGCGGCACGAATTCCTGGATCTGTTCGGGATCGGTCAAGTCCACTTCGTGCACCTTGCTTAAATCGCCGTTGATGATGGCGCCGCGCGGCATCAACAGGTTGGCCGCCGAATAGTCGTTGGCGTTATCGGGAATGTCGCCGTAGGCCAGTAAGCTGGTCCCGGACAAACCGCCGCCGTACATCCAGCCTTTGTAGAACTGGGCAATCGCCAGTAAATCCGGAATATAGACTTGGTCGATGAAGGTGATGGTGCGGTCGATAATCGACGAAATTAGATTAAGCCGTTCCATGTTCACCGCGCCCACCGCGCCGACGCCGTCGATATTGATGGCGCACGGCACGCCGCCGACCAGCCAGTTGGGATGCGGGTCCTTGCCGCCGAAAATGGTACGGATTTTCATGATGTCTTTTTGAAAATCCAGGGCTTCCAGATAATGGGTGACAGCCAGCAAGTCGGCTTCCGGCGGCAACAAATAGGCCGGGTTGGTCCAGTAACCGTTTTTGAACGGGCCTAGCTGGCCGGATTCGACGAACTTTTTCAAACGGTTTTGGGTGTCGCGAAAATAGCCCGGCGAGGATTTGGGATGGCTCGGCGAAATCTGCTGTTGCAGGGCCGAGGTGGCGTTGGGGTCGGCTTTTAAAGCGTTGACCGGATTGACCCAATCCAAGGCATGCAGGTGATAAAAATGTACCAAGTGATCGTGGGCCTGCAAGCTGAGTTGCATGATGTTGCGGATGGAATTGGCGTTTTCCGGAATCTTGATGTTCAACGCGTCCTCGACCGCCCGTACCGAAGTCAGGGCATGGGTGCCGGTGCAGACGCCGCAGATGCGTTGCACGAAGGCCCAGGCGTCGCGCGGGTCGCGGCCTTTTAAAATCACTTCCAGGCCGCGCCACATGGTGCCGCTGGAAATGGCGTTGCGGATGATGTTGTCTTCGTCGATATTGACTTCGCAACGCATGTGGCCTTCGATGCGGGTGACCGGGTCGACCACCACGCGGCGGCCGGCATCGTTTAAATGAAAACCGTTGGGGGTGTTTCTGACTGTCATTATTGTTCTGCTCCAGGCTGTTTGTCACCGGGTTGTTTGGCGCGATGCAAGGCCGTCAGACCGGCATGCGCGGCAATGCCCGCGCCCACCACGGCGGCCGCGGTACCGCCAACCGCGTCGGCATTGGCTTCGATACCGAACTGATTGATGTCGGTGAGTCGGTCGTAAAAACTGCCTTTATCCCAAAAGCCGTCTTCGGAGCAGCCGATACAGCCGTGGCCGGACTGAATCGGAAACGAGGTGCCTTCGTTCCATTTCACGGTCGAGCAGGCGTTGTAGGTGGTCGGACCCTTACAACCCATTTTGTACAGGCATTGGCCCTGGCGGGCGGCTTCGTCGTCCCAGTGTTCGACGAACTGGCCGGCGTCGAAATGCGGCCGCCGGTAGCATTTGTCGTGGATGCGCTGGCTGTAGAACATTTGCGGCCGGCCTTGTTTGTCCAGAGTCGGCAACTTATCGAAGGTTAATAGATAAGCCACCACGGCGGTCATCACTTCGGCGATCGGCGGGCAGCCGGGGACTTTGATAATGGGTTTGTCGGCCAAGCCGGGGACTTTGTGCACCGGGGTGGCACGGGTCGGATTGGGTTTGGCGGCCTGTACGCAGCCCCAGGAAGCGCAGGAACCCCAGGAAATGATGGCCTTGCAGCTTTCCGCCGCGTATTTCAGTTGTTCGACGAAGGGCTTGCCGCCGATGATGCAATACATGCCGTCTTCGGCCAGCGGCGGATTGCCTTCCACGGCCAGAATGTAGTTGCCTTTGTATTTTTCGACGATTTCGTCGACGATGGCTTCGGCATTATGGCCGGCGGCGGCCATGATGGTGTCGTCGTAGTCCAGCGACAGCATCGATAGAATCACGTCTTTGGCGAGCGGATGGCCGGAGCGGATAAAGGACTCCGAACAACAGGTACATTCCAGGCCGTGCAACCACAATACCGGGATGCGCGGTTTGGTTTCCATGGCATGGGCTATTTTCGGGGCGAAGGCCGGAGACAAGCCCAGCGAGGCTGCGGTAAGGCTGCAAAACTTCAGAAAACTGCGGCGGGTGATGCCTTGGCGGCGCATCACATCGTAAAAGGTTTCGATCACGTAAGCTCCCGGCGTTGTTATATGCAAGCTGAAAACGTGGCGTCTGCCCGCAAAGGTAGATGCTTTTTTCAGTGCGGCACCGTTAAGGCCGAATCGGCCGGCAGGTGCTGAATTATTATTTGCCCGGCCCTAAAAATTCGGTTTGCCCCGGTTGCCTGCAAGGGGCTGCATCAGTCAGGCCGCCAAAAGCTCGGCCCGAACGGAATGTATTGGAAAATTCGGAGCGGTTTCCTGAACCCCCTTTTCGCGGATGAACCGAGAGTCGGCATGATTTATCGCAACATTTATGCCTGATTGCGGATGCGCCTAAAACCTTGTGATTTGTGGGGCAAATGAATGAGGTACGGCGAATTTTTTGTGCGTCTTATTACAAAGCCGACAAATTACCCCGATAAATGCGCGGAATATGACATTTAGATGAAAGCGTCGTATGTTTCGACTTAAACCCGAGGGATAGAAAAATTCCGGTAACTGGTAACTATTCAGCGTAGGTTGGGTTAGGCGCGAGCCGTAACCCAACGCATAGTCTTATGGCGGCTCAATGGCTTCGATTTCCGATGTATTCGGGGGAATTGAGTAGGGGAGCGGAATTAGGCGATTCGATTAATGGCGACGAATTTGTTTTGCGGGGTGAGTTCCATTTCGAAATAGCCCCGGATGCCGTCCTTGGTTAAAAACCGTTGAATTTTGCTGGCCGGAAACTGGATGCGGCGGCCGTCGTCCGCCCGCACGCTGACGGTATTGGCAATGCCTTGATAGACGGCCAGAAACTGGTCGTAGCTTAAATAAAGGTTGAAACGGATAAATTGGTTGGCCGACATGGAAGGCGCCGTGCCGGCTTGGCAACCGGCACGGCGAATGAGCATTAACGTTGATTTCTTAAGGCTTCGATGCGTTCTTCCAAGGGCGGGTGGCTCATAAACAAGCGTTGTACGCCGCCGCCGTTGATGCCGAAGGCCGCCAGTTCGCCCGGCAATTGCGCCGGCTCGTGCGAGCGTTGCAAGGCTTGCAGGGCGGAAATCATTTTCTGGCGGCCGGCCAGACTGGCGCCGCCGGCATCGGCGCGGAATTCGCGGTAGCGCGAGAACCACATCACCAGCATGGAAGCCAGAATGGACAGGGCGATTTGCGCCACCATTTGGGTGATGTAATACGCCGGCCCGTAGCCGCGTTCGGTTTTGAACACCACCCGGTCGACGATGTGGCCGATGATGGTGGCGAAGAAATACACAAAGGTATTCACCACGCCCTGCATCAAGGCCATCGTGACCATGTCGCCGTTGGCGACGTGGCTGATTTCATGGCCGACCACCGCTTCCACTTCGTCGGCGCTCATGCTTTGCAGCAAACCGGTGCTGACGGCGACCAGGGCGCTGTTGCGGTTGGCGCCGGTGGCGAAGGCATTGGGTTCCGGGGCCTGGAAAATACCCACTTCGGGCATGCCGATACCGGCTTGTTGGGCCTGTCTGGCAACGATGCTCAGCAACCATTGTTCGGTCTGGTTTTGCGGGTGCTCGATCACATGCACGCCCATGGCGTTTTTGGCCGACCATTTGGACATGAACAGGGAAATGATCGAGCCGGTCATGCCGATGATGGCCGACATGACCAGCAAGGCATCCAGGTTCAGGTCGACGCCTTGCGCATCCAGGGTGCTTTTCAGGCCTAGAAGGTTAAAAATTATTGTAATCGCAATCATGATGGCCACGTTGGTAGCCATAAACAGCAATATTCTCATCATTTTAAGTATCCTGTGTTGTGGTGATGGAAACGAGGTGGGTGCTGAATAGTTAAATTCAAGTCTTGGAGTGGTAAGATGCGGCAAAGTTTATTTTAGAGGACTGAAAAATGAAAGGTTTAAAGGCGATATTGTTTTTAATGGCCGTTTCCCCGCTCTGCCTGGCGGTAAAACCCGAGCATGAGGCCGTTCTGAAGCAACTGCGTTTACCTTACGGGTTTAAGATTTCCATTTATGCCGACGATGTGCCGAATGCCCGGCAAATGGCGTTGGGCGAACGCGGAGTGCTGTTCGTCGGTACTCGCGACGGTAATGTCTACGCCCTACGGGACAACGACGGCGACGGGGTGGCGGAACAACGTTTTACGCTGGCCAAGGAATTGTATCTGCCCAATGGGGTGGCCTATAAAAGCGGCGCCTTGTATGTCGCGGAAGTCAACCGCATTATCCGTTTCGATGAAATAGAAGCCAATCTGGACAATCCGCCCAAACCCAGTGTGGTGTTCGATAAATTGCCGTCCGATAAACACCACGGTTGGAAATATCTCAAGTTCGGGCCGGACGGCAAGTTGTATAGCGCCATCGGCGCGCCCTGTAATATTTGCAACCCGGAAGATAAGCTCTACGGGTCGTTGTTTCGCATCAATGCCGACGGCAGCGGTTTTCAGATATTGGCCAACGGCATTCGCAACACCGTCGGCTTCGATTGGGAGCCGGGCACCCATCATCTGTTTTTTAACGATAACGGCCGCGATAATCTGGGCGACGACGTGCCGCCGGACGAATTGAACCAGTGGACCGGCGCCAATCTACATTACGGATTTCCCTATTGCCATGCCGGCGCGATTACCGATCCGGAGTTCGGCGCTAAAATGAAATGCGGCCAATTTCAAGGCCCGGTCTGGCGCTATAAAGCCCATATTGCGCCGTTGGGCATGCGCTTTTACACCGGCCAGCAATTTCCCGAGCACTATTACAAGCAGCTGTTCGTGGCCCAACACGGTTCCTGGAATCGTAGCGTGCCGCAAGGTTACCAAGTGGCCTTGGTCAAATTCAGCCAAGGCGAGCCGTTTAGCGAGCAAGCGTTTATTTCCGGCTGGTTGACGGCGTCCGGCCAAGTGTTGGGGCGGCCGGTGGACGTGTTGCAGATGCCGGACGGCAGTTTGCTGGTCAGCGACGACAAACTGGGCGTGATTTATAAGGTCGAGTATAAAAAGTGAGCGAAAAACAGTTTGAAATCCTGGCAAGAGAAACCGTTTACCAGGGTTTTTTCCGCCTGGAACAATACACCCTGAAACACACCTTATATAGGGGCGGCTGGAGCCGGCCGATTACCCGCGAACTGTTCCGGCGCGGCAATTGCGTGGCGGTATTGCTGTACGATCCCGAACGGGACGAAGTGGTGTTGATCGAACAATTCCGGGTCGGCGCGGCGCTAAGGCCGCGACGCGCCTGGCTGATCGAAATCGTGGCCGGCGCGATAGAAGAGGGCGAAACGGCGGAAGAAGTCGCCTACCGCGAGGCGCTGGAAGAAGCGGGTTGCGAAATCGAACAACTGATCGAAATTCAGCAGTTTTACACCACGCCCGGCGGCTGTTCGGAACGCATCACCCTATTCTGCGGCCGGGTGGATAGCCGGGCGGTCGGCGGCGTGCACGGTCTGGCGGAAGAAGACGAAGACATACACGTAACCGCGGTTAAATTCGACGAGGTGTTTCGAATGCTGGAAGACGGCAAAATCGAGTCCGGTATTCCCATCATCGCCGTTCAATGGCTGTATATACACCGCGACAAACTGAGGGCCCGTTGGCTTAATGGCGCGCATGAATAACCTAACGTTAAACTCAGTGCTTGTTGAATGTTCGTTGAAATGGGATCATTTATGCATCCTTGCCCAGATTGACTTTTAACCGAACATTTCGCCGTGGCCAATATTTTGATTTATTCCAATAATCCTCAGCTGGCAGCCGAGTGGATGCACGCATTGATAGCCGATCATAGCGTCAACAGATTATTGAATGCGCGAACCGACTACCAAGCCGATGCGGTTATCCTGGATGCCCGCAAGCTGGACGAAGATGCCACTCTGTTGGCTGTTTTGACCAAACCGAACACCCGTTTCCTGGTCATGGGCTGCAATTGGCCAGAGCATAAACAGATCGAGGTCATGGTGCACGGCGCCGCCGGCTATTGCGAAGAATCGGAAGCCGCCCAGCTATTGAAACGCGCGGTCGACTGCATCCTGAAAGGCGATATCTGGATCCGCCGAGCCTTGGTGCCCAAAGTGATCGGGGTACTCACTGGCCAACTCCATTCCAACAACAATAAGCATTTGTCGCTGGAAGAGCGCGACAAATTGATACGCATGTCCGAATCCCTGTCGGCCAGGGAAATCGAAGTGGCCAATATGATACGGCTGGGCGAAAACAACCGCGGCATAGCCGAAGCCATGAATATTTCCGAGCGCACCGTCAAAGCCCATCTGTCCTCCATTTTCAGAAAATTTGAAGTCGACGACCGCTTGCGTTTGGCGATACGCTTAAAAGAAATAGACCAATACCGCTAGTTTTTATCGCCGCTAAAAGTAGCTGTTCAGTGAATGCCAGCCGATGCGGTGCGATTGCGTAGGCCGGGTTTACCCTCAAGGGCATAAAAGCCCGATAGAGCGTAACCCGACAATCGAAGTCGTTGAACCGCCATAAGCCGATCCGTTGGGTTACGGCCGGTATTTTCTAAATATACCTTTCGCGCTTCAAATTTCGGCGCATCTGTTCCCTAGGGCGCCCAGGCACGGCCGAAAGCCAACCGACCGGATCGCCGCCTGTTTGTCCGCAATAATTGAATGCCAGGACGCTGCCGTATTGCGGTTTAAAACCGAATGCTACCGCGCAGAATGGCCGGCCGGTCGGCAAGCCAAACGAGATTAAATAATGGACCAATTGACGGATTTAAAAGCCATTCTGCATTCCAAGCGCGCCAACATCTACTACCTGGAAAAATGCCGGGTGATGCAAAAGGACGGCCGCGTCCTGTATTTAACCGAAGCCAAGGACGAAAACCTGTATTGGAACATCCCCATCGCCAATGCCACCGTCATCCTGCTCGGCACCGGCACCTCGATAACTCAGGCGGCGATGCGCATGCTGGCCGGCGCCGGCGTGTTGGTCGGTTTTTGCGGCGGTGGCGGTACGCCGCTGTTTAGCGGCTGCGAAATCGAATGGCTGACCCCGCAAAGCGAATACCGACCCACCGAATACATCCAGGGCTGGCTGAAATTTTGGTTCGACGACGCGCAACGGCTGACGGTAGCCAAAGCCTTTCAGAAAGCCCGCGTCGAGTACCTGCGCCGCGTCTGGAGTAAAGACCGCGATCTGCAAGCCGAAAATATCTTCGCCGACGACAGCGCCATAGCTGCCGCGCTGGACAGTTACGCCACGCAAGTCGAACAAGCCGGCAAGGTCGGCGACCTGCTGCAACGCGAAGCGCTGCTGACCAAACAACTTTACCGCTTCGCTGCCCAAGCCACCAAGCACACTGACTTTAGCCGCGACCACGACGCCACCGATTTAGCCAACGGCTTTTTGAACCACGGCAACTACCTGGCTTACGGCCTAGCGGCCACGACATTGTGGGTGCTGGGCATTCCGCACGGCTTCGCGGTGATGCACGGCAAAACCCGGCGCGGCGCGCTGGTGTTCGACGTCGCCGATCTGGTCAAGGACGCCATCGTCCTGCCCTGGGCCTTCGTCTGCGCCAAGGAAAAAATGAGCGAACAGGAGTTCCGCCAGCAAATCCTGCAAAAGTTTACCGAGCACAAAGCGCTGGATTTCATGTTCGAGCAGGTAAAACAACAGGCACTGAGGGAAAGCGAATAATCGCCATGGCTGAAAATAAAAACACTGTTCGTGGCGAGCCAGTCGAACCACAAACTGACGACGTAAACAAAGCCGTTCGTGGTGAGCTTGTCGAACCACAAACTCCTAAGAAGGACAAGCAACCATGATGGTCACCTTCGTCAGCCAATGCCAGAAAAAAGCCCTGGCCCGCACCCGCCGCGTCCTCGACGCCTTCGCCAACCGCATCGGCGACAACACCTGGCAAACCGTCATCACCGAAGAAGGCCTGCAAGCGGTGAAAAAATTGCTACGCAAGACGGCGACAAAAAGTACCGCCGTGTCCTGCCACTGGCTCAGATCACGCAGCCGTAGCGAGTTGGTTTGGATCGTCGGTAATCGCCGGCGTTTCAACTCGGAAGGCATAGTACCGGTCAATAGCACGCAAAAAGCTGTTGCCAACGGCCAGTGGGAGAGCGACTGGCATTATCTGCCGCTGATCAAAGCATTAGCTACGTTAGCGGCGCTGTTTCACGACTGGGGTAAGGCCTCGCTGTGTTTTCAAAACAAGCTGTTGCCCACCAAGCAACCTCCTGACCCATTGCGGCACGAGTGGTTGTCGTTATTACTGCTGAAAGCGCTTATCAACGGCGCAACCACCGACACCGAATGGTTGCAGCGTTTGGCGGACGGAGCGATCGATGAAAGCGCCCTCCAGCAAGCCGCCCGGCAAGCCGGCAAAAACCCTATGGCCGATCTACCGGATACCGCCGGCTTGATTGCCTGGCTGGTGGTCACGCACCACAAACTACCGGATTTTAAGACCAAAGACGAGGCCAAAGCATGGCAAGACGAGTCGGCACCGAGTCTATGCAAAACCTTGGCCTACATTGCTGCCGACTGGGGCTACAGTAACGAGGCCGACGCCGACAGACTGAATCAATGCTTCGAGTTTCCCCACGGCCTGCTCAGTCAATCCGCGCCATGGCTGATACAACTGCAATCGGCGGCCGCCAAATTGCAAGCCTGCCTGCCGACGCTGGAACAAGCGATGGCCAACGGCAGCTACCGGCTAGTGCTGCATTATTGCCGGTTGAGTTTGATGCTGGGCGACCACAATTACTCTTCGCAAGACGCGGACAAAAACTGGCAACCAGCCGTGCCGCTTTACGCCAATACCGATAAACACGGAGAACTCAAGCAATTGTTGGATGAGCATTTGGTGAGGGTTGCCAAACTGGCCGCGACCGTCGCTCGCCGCTTGCCGTTATTCGAATCCGAGCCGCCGCCGGTTTACGACGTAAAGCGACTGAAACAAAAAAGTACGGATGCCCGTTTTCGTTGGCAAGACCAAGCCGTGGTAGCCATCAAAACCTGGAAAACCGCGCGGAGTTTGGCGGAAGCTCGTTTTGGTTTCTTCGCGGTCAACATGGCCAGCACCGGTTGCGGCAAAACTCTGGCCAACGCCAAAATCATGCAGGCCTTATCCAAGGACGGCGAAAGTTTGCGTTACGCGCTGGCCTTGGGTTTGCGCACGTTGACGCTGCAAACCGGCGATGAATACCGTAAGCGCGTTGGTCTTGATAACAGCGAATTGGCTGTATTAATCGGCTCGCGCGCGGTGTTGGAACTGCATAACCAAGCTCGGCAACTGACTGAACAAGCAGTCAATACCGATGAACAAAGCGGTTCGGAATCGGCACAGGATTGGTGGGACGACAACGAGGTCGATTTCGATATTCCCGATCAAGCACTCAGCGCCTTGAGCACGCTATGGACGGATAGGGCCGGCCAAATCGACCGGCGCAAGCAAAAATTCCTCTACGCCCCGGTGCTGGCTTGCACCATCGATCATTTAATGGCGGTCACCGAAACCCGGCGCGGCGGACGTTACATATTGCCATGCTTGCGGCTGATGTCGTCGGATTTGGTTATCGACGAAATCGACGATTTCGACGGCGACGATTTGATTGCTATCGGCCGCTTGATTCACTTGGCCGGCATGTCCGGCTGCAAGGTGATGATTTCCTCTGCGACGATACCGCCGGCCTTGGCCGAAGGCTATTTCAACGCCTACCGGGAAGGTTGGCGCTTGTTCGCCCAGGCTCGCGGCTTGAATAGCCAAATCGGCTGCGCCTGGATTGACGAATCGGGCTGTGAAATCGCCACACTGCAAAATGCCGATATCCAGGCATACCGGCAAACGCATTGGAGCTTCGTCGAAAAACGTAGCGCCAAGCTGCAAAAGCAAAGCCCCGCCAAACGCATCGCCGAAATCGTCGATTTTTTTCCACCAGAGGAAAACAGTTTGTCCTTCGAGCAGGCTTACTTTAAGACGATTCAAGGTGCGGTCGTCGAGCAACATCGCCGCCATGCCGAGCCGGACCCGCACAGCGGAAAACGGGTTTCGTTCGGCGTGGTGCGGATGGCGAACATTCCTCCCTGCATCGCGTTGAGCCGTTATCTGGCCCAAGCACAGGATTGGCCGGACGATGTCGAGATCCGCATCATGGCTTACCATAGTCAGCAGGTCTTGTTGTTGCGTCACGAACAGGAGCGGCATCTCGATGAGGTGTTAAAACGCGACCGGCCCGCCGCCGTGTTCGGCGACAGCGTTATCCGCCGGCATATCGATCGCTGCCAAGCCGAGAACCTGATTTTCATCCTGGTGGCAACGCCGGTCGAGGAAGTCGGCCGCGACCACGATTTCGATTGGGCGGTGGTCGAGCCGTCGTCGTACCGCTCCATCATCCAGTTGGCCGGAAGAGTGTTGCGGCACCGGTCGCAGACGCCGAAAGCGCCGAATATCGGCTTGCTACAGTTCAACTTGAAAGCGCTGTTGCAAGGCGAGGATAAGCCGGCCTTTTGCCGTCCCGGTTTCGAAAGCCCCCGCCAGCGGTTAGCGACGCATGACCTGAAACGATTGATCCCCTTTGAACAATTGCAGGCTATCACCGCCGCGCCGCGTATTCAAAGCAACGCCGAACTACGGCCGACCGAGAATCTGGCCGATCTGGAACACCATTGCATCCAAAACTTGCTGACCAGCTACGGCAAACGGGGTCCGGAAAGCTTGCAAGGCTGGCTAAGCGAATGCTGGTGGTTGACGGCCTTGCCGCAACATCTAACCCCGTTTCGTCAGCAGGACAAGCAACGAACGCTATTCGACCTGCCGGACGAAAAAGCCGATTGGCTATTCGTCGAAAAGCTAAGGCAAGGCGGCACCAAGACCATTGAGCGCGATTACAAAATCAGGCGCGTGCAATTAAACGAATTGGAGCGGGAGCGATGGTGGCTGTATCGGGATTATGCCGAGCTAGTCGAACGCCACGCCGAGGACAAAGGCTGGTCGCAAACCGACACGGCTTTGCGTTACGGCGAAATCAATGTGCGGATCGACGACAACGATCTGTTGACTGGCGAACGCTTTGTGTTTGCTTATTGCCAGCAACTGGGGTTCTGGAAGCAGTGAGTTTTAGGATTGAACCAGCTTTTTGATGGCCGAAAACGGCAGGACCAAGCGGTTTTTGCTGGCGCTCAGGCGCGTAAAACCGAAGCGTTGGTAAAAACCGGCGGCGCGTTCGTCCTTGGCATCGACGATCATGCCGAAAATGCCGATTTTTTCGGCGGCCTCCACGGTGGTTTTGAAGGCGTGAATAATCAAGGCGTCGCCAAAACCTTGGCCTTGAAAGGCCTGATCGACGGCCAAGCGGCCCAACAACAAAAACGGCAGTTCGCGGTAGGCGCCGGTTCGGGTTTGGTCCGCCAATTCGTCGGTGCCAACCGAATAGGCGCTGATCGAGTAATAGCCGACGATTCGGCGCTGTTCGGCCAGCACATACACGCGGGATAAGCCACGGTTTTGGTCCTGATTGGCGAATTGCCGAAGATACAGATTGAGCGCCGCATCGCCGCAATCGAAGGTTTTTCGGTCATGCAGGTCGGGTTGTAGCCGCTCAAACTTCATCGGCAAGGATTTTGTGGTAAGTCTGCAAGGCTTTTTTCATGCGTTCGGTCGGCTCCGGCGGGTTATCCAGCAACTCGAAAAACAGCCGCCAGTCGTCCGAGCTGAACCGGGTTTGTTCGTGCTCGGCGATGACGGCTTGGGCTTTTTCCCGAATGCTTTGGCGAATGAACTTGCTTTTGTCCAAACCGACATAGCTTCGGGCCTGCTCGAGCAGCTGTAATGTGCTGGCATCCATGCGGATTTTCAGCATGTCTTGCTTATTAATTTCGGTTTTCATAAGTCACCACCGCGCAATATAATGGCAATATTGTACCCATATTACGCGGTAAATTCGCTTATTTTGTAGGCCTTAAAACATACAAAGCGAGGTGAAAACCTATAAGCCGCCTGTTCGGCGTCAAAAGCAAATTAAAAAGTTTCAACAATACATTTCTAAGCTGCTTGTTCAGCAGTGGGTCTATTTTAATCATGGCTTTGCAAATTGAGCAAGATATTTTTCTTATAAAATTTCAACTATACAGGTTGTTTATAACTTAGGTTCGGCTACAATTGCACCGTCACGTATTCTGAAAGGAGAGGTTATATGTTGGACCCCGCTATACAAACCTACTTGTCTGAACGCAAAGTCACTTGGCTTAAGGATAAGCTCAAAATATCCAAAACCGAAGCCGAGCAACAAGACATCGAACGCGCCGCCGAAGATAAATTCGACTTGGCGAATTGGTTGCCGGATGCCGCCAAGCGGGCCGGGCAATTGGCAATGGTTACGCATCCCGGAAAATTCAGCCATCCCGGCGCCAAAACCAGTTCGGTCATAGCCAACGCCGAACGTAAAGCGGACGGCTATCTGCGCACCGGCAACGTTTCCGCCGAATTCGACGTCTTCGGCAACGCCGCGGCGCTGGACGTGCACAAGTTTCTATCCTTGACGCTGAGCGACGGACAAACGGTGTTGACGCACCTCGAACAGGATACCCCGCTGATCAAACAACAGTTCGATATGCCGTCTCCCTACCAAGAATTGCGGCAAGGTTTGCTGAGCATCAAATCCGCCGATACCGCAAAAGCCAAAACCTCGGAAAAGATCAAGCAAGTCTATTTCCCGGTCGATGACGGCTACCATTTGCTATCGCTGCTGACGCCGTCCGGGTTGATGTTCAAGCTCAAGGAACGCATCAACATGCAGCGTTTTTCCGAAGCCGCCAAACAAGCCCGCAACGACCGCCGCAATCAAGTCCATCATGAACAAGGTTTCGATGAACTTTACAATCTAACCGTGATCGGCTTCGGAGGCACCAAGCCGCAAAACATCAGCGTGTTGAATAACCAGAACGGCGGTACCGCCTATCTGCTTGCGTCGCTGCCGCCGGCTTTGGAACTGCGCGCCACGCAGGCGCCGAAAACCAATTTCTTCCTGCAAAGCCTGTATCTCAAGGATTATCAGGACAAATTCAAAGCCTTGCACAAATTGTTCGGCGATACAGTGCCCAACAACATCGACGTGCGCGAGGGTCGGGATTATTGGATTTTGCAAATCGTCGAACAAGTCATGGAAAAAGTCTGGGCGATCCGCGAACTGCCCGGAGCTTGGTCGGAAACCAGCGTGCTATCACCGGCGCAAAAAATTTGGCTGGACGCGGCAAATAGCGAAAAGCGCGACAGCGAAGACGATTGGCTGGACGAAATTATCGTTGCCGTGGTGTCGTGGCTGGGCATCGCCTATAAAAAAGCCGTTGGCGATGCAAAAGCCATACCCATCGGCGACCCCGAGTCCAGGGCGTTTCGGCAACTACTCACCGAACATCGGGAGGTACTGCGATGAACCGCTTCCTGATCGTTCCGCGCCTGAAAATCCACAACGCCAACGCGCTGTCCAGCCCTTACACCATCGGATTTCCGGCCATGACGGCCTGGCTGGGCGGCGTGCATGCCCTACAACGCAAACTCAATGCCGGGCCGTTCGCCGAACTGCGCTTTAACGCCTGCGTCGTGTCTTGCCATCAAATCGATCTGCAAACCTACCAAGGCCGTGGTGATTATGTGCATTCCATCGTCGGCACCAGCAATCCGTTGGATAAAACAGGCGAACGGTCATCTTTCATCGAAGAAGGCCGCTGCCATCTCAACGTCACCTTGGCTATCGAATACCAGGGTGTCGGCATGGGCGATACCGAAGCCTTTTTAGCCGCCGTAAAGCAACAACTCACCACGATGAAACTGGCCGGCGGCGACATTCTGACTTTCGGCAAGCCCGAATTACTGAAAATCGACGGCGACATCGAACTCGGCAAACTGACCCGTAAGCTGATGCCCGGCTACGTGTTGCTGGAACGCCGCGAGCTAATGGCCCAGGCCATGGCAGATGGACAAGACGCCATTGATGCCATGCTGGATTATTTGAGCGTCCGCCACCGCAGCCAAATCGATGCCGACGGGCAAGTGAAGTGGACCGCCGAGCGCAAAACCAAAGGCTGGCTGGTACCGATTGCCACCGGCTTTCACGGCATCGGCGAACTGGGCTTTGCCGAGCAGCAACGCGACCCGCATACCCCGCACCGCTTCGCCGAAAGCCTGGTCACCTTGGGCGAATTCGTGATGCCGTATCGGCTTAAATGCCTGGAACAACTGCTTTGGCGCGGCCGCTACGACATGCAAAACAACCTGTATTTAATCGAACAACAACCCCGCAACGCTTAACAGCAAGGACAATCGTCATGGCAAAAACAGACAAAATCGCCGCTGCAACCGTACTGGCTTTCGAAAAAAAACTGGTGCCGTCCGACGGCCGGCTTTACGGTACAACTTGGGATAAACGGGCGGAATCGGCTCTGCCGCTGAAACTGCAAGAAAAATCGGTGCGCGGCACCATTTCCAATCGCATTACAAAAGAAGCAGATAAAGATCCGGCCAAACTTAATGCCAAAATCGAAAGTCCCAATCTGCAAACCGTGGATAGTTGCGCCTTGGGCAGCGAGCACGATACGTTAAAACTCAGCTTTACCTTAAAAGTGCTGAGGGGCGTCGAAATGCCTTCTGCTTGCAACAGCGCCGAATTCGCCGCCAGCTACCAACAGGCCGCCGACGCCTATATCCAGGCCGAAGGCTTTAAAGAACTGGCCAAGCGCTACGCCACCAATCTCGCCAACGCCCGATTCTTGTGGCGCAACCGGGTCGGTGCCGAACGCATCGAAGTGGTGGTCAGCGTCCGCAACCAAGAAGACAAACAATCCTGGACTTTCGACGCCAAAGCCTTCGACTTGAAAAACTTCGACCACGGCCGCCCCGATGTCGCGGCCTTGGCCGACAAAATCGCCGCCGCCCTCAGCGGTCAGACCGAATTTTTGCTGCTCTCCGTCGATGCTTACGCCCAAATCGGCCAAGCGCAGGATGTCTACCCCAGCGAAGAACTGGTGCTGGACAAAGGCAACAGCAAAGCTAAAAAAAGCAAAATCCTCTACCACATCGACGGCCAGGCCGGCATGCATTCGCAAAAAATCGGCAACGCCCTGCGCAGCATAGATACCTGGTATCCGGTTGACGAAGACAACCCGTTCATCGGCCCGATAGCCGTCGAACCTTACGGCGCAGTCACCAATTTGGGCAAAGCCTTCCGCACGCCTAAAGCCAAGGTCGATTTTTACACGCTGTTCGACCGCTTTGCGCGCGGCGGAGAACTGAGTCAAACCGAGCAACATTACGTGATGGCGGTGCTGGTGCGCGGCGGCGTGTTCGGCGAAAGCGGCAAGGATTAAGCCATGCGGTTTTATTTGGAAATCACCTTGCTGCCCGATCCCGAGGTCGGGCTGAATTTTCTTTGGTCCAAAGTGTTTCAACAGCTGCATTTGGGCTTCGTCGAAACGCAGGATGCGGCAAATCGGATGTCAATCGGTGCCGGCTTTCCCAAGTATCGGGCCGAGGACAAGCGGTTTAGCCTCGGCGACAAATGCCGCCTGTTTGCCGCCGACGAAGCCGCGCTGGAATGCTTTAATACGCCTCGGCGGTTATCGCGTCTCAGCGATTACGTGCATTGCACCGGCATCCGCCCTGTGCCGGAAAAGGTGATGGGATATGCGATTTACCGGCGCGAGCGCCCCAAAACCAACCCGGAGCGTTTGGCCCGCCGCTACGCCAAGCGGCACGGATTGGATTTGGCAACCGCGCTAAATACTACCGTGGAACTGAAAACACCCGCCGCCGACGCCGGCTACCCGACGATCTTTCGTTATGCCGACATGGAAGCGCCGTCGGTGGATTTGCCGTTCATTCGCTTGCAAAGCCTGAGCGGCGGACAGACGTTTTGTTTGTGGATCGCCAAAACCGAGGTTGCCGCGCCGGTGGCCGGCGGTTTCAGCGCCTACGGCCTGAGCAGTGCCGCCACGGTACCGGAATTTTGACCCAAAATTTCCCGCTCTTTAACAATGTGAATAAAATCAGCCGGTTACATCCAATGGTTTTGCGGATGGTAAAAATGGGTTAATCCATTCGCAACCCTTGTCGCAACCGGCTTCCCGTTTCTTTATAATCAGTTCGCCGCCGCACAGGCGGCTTAGAAATCTACGTTATGCACGCGCCTAACCCTTGGCAAGTTCGCCGCCGCACAGGCGGCTTAGAAAAGGGTGCGCGTGCTGCACGGTGGTCGAGCAAGGTTCGCCGCCGCACAGGCGGCTTAGAAAATCACGGGAAATCGAAAAAACCCTTAGATGGAGTTCGCCGCCGCACAGGCGGCTTAGAAAAACAATAACAGCGTATTGCGATTTTCTCGCTTGTTCGCCGCCGCACAGGCGGCTTAGAAAAAAAATGAAAGTGGACACAGAAACGGGCGAGAGTTCGCCGCCGCACAGGCGGCTTAGAAAATGATTTGATTTTTTATGCCTAGGAGGATTTATGTTCGCCGCCGCACAGGCGGCTTAGAAACTTGCTCAATCATTTTTGCCTGGTATTCCCTGGTTCGCCGCCGCACAGGCGGCTTAGAAAATGAGCCGTTTTTTTATGTTAATTGGAGTGATGTTCGCCGCCGCACAGGCGGCTTAGAAATTGAAGCTAAATATAAGTATTGAAATGTAACAGTTCGCCGCCGCACAGGCGGCTTAGAAAAGCCCGGTGGCCACCGCCATGACCACGGTAGCGTTCGCCGCCGCACAGGCGGCTTAGAAAACCACGTTAAAGGCCCGGCGGGCATTGGTGTTGTTCGCCGCCGCACAGGCGGCTTAGAAAAGTGCAACCGCCTCGGTTTGATCTTTGACATAGTTCGCCGCCGCACAGGCGGCTTAGAAAGTGGCAAAAGTGTCTTCGCTCAACAGTTTTAAGTTCGCCGCCGCACAGGCGGCTTAGAAAGAGGCGGTTGCACTGGCGGCTGTGCAGAAAAAGTTCGCCGCCGCACAGGCGGCTTAGAAATGACATCCGAACAGATGATAGACAAGCTGAATGTTCGCCGCCGCACAGGCGGCTTAGAAAAGGGACTTGCTGTATTCCTCCAGCGATTTCAAGTTCGCCGCCGCACAGGCGGCTTAGAAATATTATTCGGCCAACGAGAAGCTGCGCGAAAGGTTCGCCGCCGCACAGGCGGCTTAGAAAGAATGCAGCTTGAACTGATATTTTTTGTGGATGTTCGCCGCCGCACAGGCGGCTTAGAAAGAGCCGAAAGATGCTCAAAGACCTATAGGGAAGTTCGCCGCCGCACAGGCGGCTTAGAAAACGTTGTACTGTTAATGGAAGTGGCATCCACAGTTCGCCGCCGCACAGGCGGCTTAGAAAAAATGATCCACGCCGGGATGTTGCGGACAGCTGGTTCGCCGCCGCACAGGCGGCTTAGAAAATTGCCATGGCGGACGGTTTGATTACCCTGGCGTTCGCCGCCGCACAGGCGGCTTAGAAAAGTTTGTATTTTTGCAAGCAATGCGCTTGGTTGTTCGCCGCCGCACAGGCGGCTTAGAAAACCAATGGTTTGGATAATTTCATGATCGTTCATGTTCGCCGCCGCACAGGCGGCTTAGAAAATTCAAGTGATATTGAGCGACGAGGGCAACACGTTCGCCGCCGCACAGGCGGCTTAGAAATTATAGCCTGATTGAAACTAAAAAAACCGGCTGTTCGCCGCCGCACAGGCGGCTTAGAAAAACAAGGTACAACCATGTTTTATATCGCAAACGTTCGCCGCCGCACAGGCGGCTTAGAAAACCGCACCAGCCCCTGCCACGGTTGAGGCCCCGTTCGCCGCCGCACAGGCGGCTTAGAAATATAGGGCATAACCATTATCGGAGTATCATCATGTTCGCCGCCGCACAGGCGGCTTAGAAAAAGGGCCGACGGCGGCCAGTCAAGCCTTGCCCGTTCGCCGCCGCACAGGCGGCTTAGAAAGAAATCACTACCACCAAAAAAAGCTGGTTTTCGTTCGCCGCCGCACAGGCGGCTTAGAAACTTAGCTATTGCAGCCTTGCCGGCCGGCGGAGGTTCGCCGCCGCACAGGCGGCTTAGAAAAGGTTGTGACTGTGTTTAATGCCGTTATGCCGGTTCGCCGCCGCACAGGCGGCTTAGAAAAGATAGGCTTCGGTGGCCGAATGCATCGCAATGTTCGCCGCCGCACAGGCGGCTTAGAAACAGCGTGCTGGCCCCGAAAGAATCGGACCGGTGTTCGCCGCCGCACAGGCGGCTTAGAAAATTTGCCCACCTCCGGGGATGTTTTGGTTTTCAGTTCGCCGCCGCACAGGCGGCTTAGAAACCCGACATATCCAGGCTGATTTGCTTGTACTGGTTCGCCGCCGCACAGGCGGCTTAGTCCTGTAGGGTGGGCACGGTTTATGTGCCCACGCGGATCGGTTCACTGCTTGCGCGGTCGGCGAGAGGCCTTGTGATCCATCGAGTGATCGATGCCGGGCTGGTCAACGACGACAGAGCAAAGCGAAACCCGGTATTAAAGCTGGGTTTCACGTTGTTCAACCCAGTCTACAGACCTTCGGCGTCAACAGGCCGGCCGTTAATCCTACAACTCCCTAGTCGCACTAAAGGTAATATCCGGCCAACGTTCCTCGGTCAATTGCAGGTTCACCCGGCTGCTGGCCAGATATACTAAAAAGCCGCCGCCGTCTTCGGCCAGGTTTTCGAAGGCCTTGTTTTTAAATTCTTCCAGTTTGGCCGGGTTTTTGGCGCTGATCCAGCGCACGGTGTTGATCGGCGAGGCGTCGTAGACGCATTCCACGTTGTATTCGTTTTTCAGCCGGCTGGCGGTGACGTCGAATTGCAGAATACCCACGGCGCCCAAGATCAAGTCGTTGTTTTTCAACGGTTTGAATAGCTGGGTGGCGCCTTCTTCGGTCAGTTGCACCAGGCCTTTTTGCAGGGCTTTGGCGCGCAGCGGGTCTTTTAATACCACGCGGCGGAACAGTTCCGGGGCGAAGTAGGGGATGCCGCCGTATTTCAGGGTTTCGCCCTGGGTAAAGGTGTCGCCGACCTGGATGGTGCCGTGGTTGTGCAAGCCTATGATGTCGCCGGGAAAGGCTTCTTCGACGTTTTTGCGGCTGTCGGCTTGGAAGGTGATGGCGTTGGCCACCGTGATGCTTTTGCCGACGCGGACGTGGTGCATTTTCATGCCCTTGTCGAATTTGCCGGAACAGATGCGCATGAAGGCCACCCGGTCGCGGTGGGCGGGGTCCATGTTGGCCTGGATTTTAAACACGAAACCAGTGAATTTTTCCTCGATCGGTTCGACTTCGCGTTGTTCGGCCTGACGCGGTTTCGGCGCGGGGGCGTATTCGGCGAAGGCGTCCAGCAATTCGATGATGCCGAAGTTGTTGATGGCGGAGCCGAAGAACACCGGGGTTTGCTCGCCGCGCAGGTATTTGTCCAAGTCGAATTCGTGGCTGGCACCCTTGACCAGCTCGATTTCCTCGCGCAATTCGTCGGCCTGCAAGCCTATCAGTTCGTCCAGGTGGGGGTTGTTCAGGCCTTTGACGACTTCGGCCTTGGCGATCTTGCCGCCGTGATGCGGGCTGAACAATAAAATCTCGTCTTTGTACATCTGGTACACGCCTTTAAAGCGCTTGCCCATGCCGATCGGCCAGGTCATCGGCGCGCACTCGATTTTCAGCACGCTTTCCACTTCGTCCAGCAATTCAATGGGCTCGCGGCCCTCGCGGTCCAGTTTGTTGATGAAGGTCAGGATGGGTGTGTCGCGCAGCCGGCAGACTTCCATCAGCTTGATGGTTCTGTCCTCGACGCCCTTGGCCACGTCGATCACCATCAGAGCCGAGTCGACGGCGGTCAGGGTGCGGTAGGTGTCTTCCGAAAAGTCTTCGTGGCCCGGCGTATCCAGCAGGTTGATGATGGCGCCGTTATGCTCGAACTGCATCACCGAGGTGGTGACGGAGATGCCGCGTTCCTTTTCCATTTCCATCCAGTCGGAGGTGGCATGCCGGGCGGCTTTGCGGCCCTTGACGGAACCGGCTAGCTGAATCGCGCCGCCGAACAGCAACAGTTTTTCGGTAATGGTGGTTTTACCGGCGTCGGGGTGGGAGATGATTGCGAAAGTGCGTCTACGCTTGTATTCAGTGGGTTCCATTGAGGTATGAATCTGGATTTATTGTAAATTTGTACTAGAATTTGTACTAAATTTGCAAAGTACATATCCTTTCGTGTTTTGTCGCATTATATCTCAATTTGTCACTAGGCCGTCTTGCTGGCTCTACTCTCCCATGCCTCAATTTCATTCGGATCCCATAGGCAGGTTGTCCCCGCCTGATTGATCTTTGGTTGCGGGAACGGGTTATTTTCCAGTTTCATCCAGCGGTAGATCGTTCTTTTACTGACCTGGTATCTATGTGTTAAATCAGAGATGGTCAGGAATTGTTTTCCAATCATCACTCACCTGTATATTTTTTTACTAAAAATCTTCAGTTACAAAATTACTCAAATACGTGACTTGCAAACTTCACAGCGTTCAGTAAGATCTTCTCTCGCATTCAATAAAACCCAGGCTCGACAATTCTTGCATGTCGAAATCTGAACTTTTTTATCTTTGATGTCCTGGGCCACCACCCAAGCAGCTGAAAAGTCGAGTTGCCCTGTAGGATAGGAACGCTTGTAGGCGTCAAAAGCGCTTATCAGTGTTTGGATTTGACTGTCCGATTTGTTGGAAGCAGCCCGATAGCACACGGCAAATAGCGTTACGTCCTTGTATTTCCGCCGGCTTCCAGTCAGACCACGGGTGGAAAATTTGATGGATCCTCGGCTGGGCGAACGGCCATGTAATTGTCGGTAGGTCTGCCGCAATAGCTTGATCGGAATTCCCGTTGCTTGATGCACGATTTTGACTTTGGCGTGGCGATTGAGCAGTTCAATTGCCAGGGATTGCTGCTGATATTTCTTGAGCATGAACTGCCTCCCTTATTCAATAGCGCCACTTAATCCGAGCATGGCTTCCACCATCGGTGGCGATTCTCGGTTGATGTTTTGAATAAACTGACTCGAAAATCGGGGGGTAAAACATAGCCAGTTGGAGCGGGCAATAAAATCGATGTCTTCTAAAGATAAACTTCCAACAGCCAATCGCATGGTTTCATCCGTAATGCCAAGTACCAATTCGGTCAGTACCGGGTTCTCCCGTGTGATTTCTCTGGCTTTGATGAGCCAAGTTTGATTCATGGCATAAATTTCTTCATCGCAACCCAGTTGGTCGATCGCCGTCAGTTTGTCAAAGTAGCCCTCCAGATTTTTGAATGCTGACTGCATCATGTTATCGATGTGCGCCGCCATATTGACTATTTTCAGTTTCGATTTCAGATAATCGGATCCGAATTCAGCGACCAATGGTATAAACAATTCCTGGAAGAACCCCTGCGTGATGGTTTTGACGCCCTTAAAATCAATCGTCAGAGTTTGCTGATTGGCAAAGCATTCTCGGGCCAAGCGGGCTAGATTTTTGCCATGGATTGGCTGGGGTATTTGGGAATGGGTGGCTGTGACGACAACGATATGCATGCGACTTCTCCTTAGTAGCTGATGGATTGCCTCTAACGAGTGCTTGGTTTGTTCAAAGAGTGACCTTTTGATTTTGCGGAAACCCAACGCCGCCGACCTGAGCGATCAGTCCACACCTCGCAGATAGGGCATTGATTAAATGCAGTATCAGGATGAATCATGCCCAGGTAACGGGCGTGGCAACGTCCACAAAGAATGAAAACCAAATCACCCGAAGAGAGCAGGGTAATTAAATACCAAGCCCGGTTTATGTCTAACGGATAATATTGGGTGGATCGTGGTTGAATACATTGCCGGTCTGCTAACATTCTTGAAGCAACGTTGATGTAGATCTCGTAGGCCGCAACCAGTAAGGTCGCACTCAGGTTCGGGGTAGAAAGCCGGTGCCGAATGTCTTCAATCATGCTTAAAAATAGCGAGGCATGAATGTTGTTGAACGCCGAGCGGATGGCCCATTGATGATCATGTGGCAGCATGCCTTGTTTGGGCGATTGTCCTTGTATCGCTTTAAAAAATGCGATGCTTTGCTTTCGGGTTAAATGGCAGAGTTGGCTGACAATTGGCGGACGGGCGCCGAGTTGGATTAGTCTTTCCGCCAAGACCAAGTCTGCGCCAATGTTTGACCTGCTTTTAAATGGCATGGGTTTCATCTTCAGTTCCAGTGATATTGGGTTGGAGAAGATCCACATAGGCAACCATGGGTAAGTTGCTCGGGGCATAGACAGGCAATAATCGAATTACGGCGCGACTGCTATCGGCATGTTCACGAAGTTGCTCCTGCGTCATGCCGGCGAGACGGTCTATGCCAGCCCGATCTAATCCAAATCGCCAGGCCGTTTCCGCCGGATTACTGCGTGCGCATTCCCTGGCGAGCATGAGATATTCGAAATTTAACCGGGCAAGATCTTCATCCAGTGTTGACATAAACGCCTCTGAGTTGATTAACGACTGTTGTCGATATGCTAGGCAGGCAACGCGGAAATGTCCCGGTCGCAAAGTGACCTGATTTGGGTCACAAAGCTCTGGAAGCCTTGTTAGATAGCGGTTTGCGTCGTTGAATATAATTGGCTTATCGAGCTGACGATGCCTTTTTCGGAATGTGATGGACGGCCAATTTGATAACGCCAGGCTATTTGCAGGGGCAAATGGATTGAATGATCCTGAAATTCTTCTAACCTCGTTCTGCTTACCAGAGGCTTTGCCCGCGACAAGCGGCGTCTTACTTGGCGTTTGATCTAAATAACTACATTCCAAAATCATTTTTACTTCGCTCATATCGCATTGGCTATGGAGGAAATTGTTATGAATCTTCTGTTCGCTAACCAGACCGCAACTGCCGGTTACCTGGTTTGGGGTGGTTTATGCGCGAGGTAATTCAATGCTTGATCGATTGGTTGGATAGCGAGCCAAGCGATGAAAAAGGCCACCGCATATTGCGTGCGTTAGCCCAGGAATCGTTAAAGAAGGCGGATTTCGATGAGTCGAAGCGACGGTTCACAGCCGAAGAAATCGTCGCCGCTGTTGGTGAAACTTTAGAAAGTGCCGAACCTAAAAAATGGATCGACTGGCCGGGTTCATTGAAGAAATATTGCGAAACTCGAGAGCCGCAAATCTTAGAGTTTGCCCGTAAACGTGGGTTGTCTTGTTATCCAAAACCCGACCGTAAAAGCACAAAGGGAGGTCCGGGGCGACTCACGACGTTCTATATCAAAGCCGAGCTGCTTCCAGAGATCATGGAAGAAGATCAAGCTATCGAGGAGGTTCGGATAGACGGTAGCAATGCAGCCGAGTTGAAAGCCGACTATCAAGTGACTGAGCTGAGTGAAGTCAAACCCAGTTGGATTGCGAGTTGGTTATTTCGGCATGGACAAATTGAATTAAGGCAATGGCATGGCTGGGTTATATTGGGTTGGCTAGCAATCATAGCTGGGTTCGCGGTGTTAATTGCTTATGCTGGATGGCTTTCGTTATCCGTTCCCAGGCCGGTGACAACGCAAGATTTGACATTACTGGTTAGTATTTTTGTGATTCCCTATGGTTCCTGGGTCACTATCATCAAGCCTTGGATATTATTGTTGGATGATCGAATTGTCGTAGCCCATGAACTATTCACAAATTTTCATGAACAGTCTGCGCAGTTCGAACTGCTTCGAGACGGAGATTTAAGAGTGATTCGGTTGGTTAGGTATTCGGCGGCATGTCCCATTTGTGGTGCCACTATTTATCTCGAAAAAGGCGAGCCGGATTACAGGCGAAGATTGGTGGGGCGATGTTATGAAAAGAAGTGGCCCCAATCGTATGAACAGTAGAATCCAAAATTAAAGTGAAATCCCTGCTGTTGGTTAGGCTGCCTTTTTAACGATTGGCAGCAAGTCGTAATAGGCCTGATGAGGCG
>Ga0207952_1000533_pt1 | contig 28644 bp, 26 predicted proteins | sample SubbioR12Aug_8Ca_FD_184831 | JGI IMG/M metagenome (GOLD analysis project Ga0207952, IMG submission 184831) | Serpentinite rock and fluid subsurface biosphere microbial communities from McLaughlin Reserve, California, USA - CR12Aug_8Ca (SPAdes) | ecosystem: Environmental > Terrestrial > Deep... | reverse complement strand
GCACGAAATTGGCTGTCATACTTATTCGCATGCTAATTGTGCCAATGCAGCTTCCAGTTTTTTGCAGGAGGACTGGGAGCGTAATCAGACTTTTTTCAAGCAGCATGGCATCACCAATCATGGTTTTGCCTTCCCCTTTGGCGCTTATGACCTTGGTTGCAAATTGGCGGCTTCGAAACGATTTGCATATAACCGCATTACTGGCGGCGGTACCCAGACAGGGCGCGCCGACTTGTCAGCCTTGCGAGCGCAAGCCTTATATTCGGCTAACAACAATGAAGATGAGATAGGTGCACTGATCAAACATACTGCTTCAGAGGGCGGCTGGTTGATTTTATATAGTCATGAAGTCAGTGAAACACCAGGCCCATGGGGTACAACACCAGCTTTACTTGAAAGTGCCTTACGGACAGCTACACAAGAAAGCTGTCATATATTGCCAGTCCATAAGGCAATTGACTTCTTTCTTTCATGATGGCTTACGTGGTTTTTACTCAATTCGGACTTGGGTAAGTTACAATTCTTTCGGTTTTAATCTAAATTTTCAGGTAGCAGACACCATCCATGAGCCAACATAGCCAGTTCACCCTGCTGTCCCAGCGCCGTTTTGCCCCATTCTTCTGGACGCAATTTCTCGGCGCATTCAATGATAATGTGTTCAAGACCGCCTTGCTGACCATACTGACGTATGACGCATTGTCCTGGACGAATATGGATGTAGGCTTGCTCAATAACCTGATACCAGGTTTATTCATTTTGCCCTTTGTGCTGTTTTCAGCAACCTCGGGCCAACTAGCTGACAAATTTGAAAAAGGCCGCATGGCGCGCAATGTCAAATTGCTTGAAATTGGCATCATGCTGATTGCTGCTGTCGGCTGGCAAACGCATAATCTTTGGCTGCTGATTGCCGCTGTTGCCGGCATGGGTATACATTCCACTTTGTTTGGCCCGGTCAAGTATGCCTACTTGCCTCAGCATCTGAAGACTGATGAGCTGGTTGGCGGCAATGGTTTGATAGAAATGGGGACCTTTGTAGGCATCTTGCTAGGTGAAATCCTCGGTGCCATGCTGGTCGTCCACAAACCCTGGGGCATAGAATTGGTTGCAGGTGGTGCGATAGTCGTTGCCATTATTGGTTATCTGACTGCACTGCGTATTCCCGATTCTCCAGCTCCTGCACCGGAATTGAAAATCAACTGGAATCCAGCAACAGAAACCGTCAGGAATATCAGCTTCAGCAAACAAAACCGTCCTGTATTTTTGTCCTTGCTGGGTAACTCCTGGTTCTGGTTTTACGGCGCGATTGTTCTTGCTCAATTCCCTTTATATGCAAAAAATTACTTGCACGGTGACCACAGTGTCTTTGTGCTTTTGTTGACCATATTCTCTTTTGGTATAGGCGCAGGTTCTTTGTTATGCGAGAAGCTCTCTGGTCATAAGGTTGAGATCGGTCTGGTGCCTTTTGGTGCCATAGGTTTGTCTGTATTTGGTTTTGATCTGTATTTATCCAGTCTCAGCTATACCAATGTGGTAACTGTCGGCGCCATGGAATTCATCAAGCAAACTGGTAGTTTGCACATCCTGTTCGACATCACGATGATAGGTATCTTCGGTGGTTTATACATCGTGCCTTTGTTTGCCTTGATACAGACGCGATGCGACCCAAAACATCTGTCGCGCACTATCGCTGGCATGAATATCCTGAATGCCTTGTTCATGGTGGTTGCTTCTTTGTCTGCTGTAGCGATGCTGGAAAAAGGCTTCACGATACCGCAAATCTTCATGGCAACCGCCATCCTGAATGCCATCGTGGCGATCTATATCTTCAGCCTGGTGCCAGAATTCCTGATGCGCTTTATTGCCTGGATATTGATACACACTATCTACAAGGTCAAAACCATCAATACTGAGCGCCTGCCTGATGAAGGTGCAGGCATACTGGTTTGTAATCATGTCAGCTACATGGATGCCATCGTCATCATGGCGTCAAGCCCGAGGCCAGTGCGCTTTGTCATGGACCACAGGATATTTAAAATACCTTTCATGTCATGGATATTCCGTACTGCCAAGGCCATTCCTATCGCGCCAGCCAAAGAAGACCCGTGGTTGATGGAAAAATCGTTTATCGATGTTGCCCAGGCTTTACATGAAGGTGATCTCGTCTGCATTTTCCCTGAAGGTAAATTGACCGCGACAGGTGAATTGAATGAATTTAAAGGCGGGATCATGAAGATACTTGAGCGCAGCCCTGTTCCGGTTTACCCTCTGGCTTTGCGTGGCTTATGGGGTAGTGTATTTTCGCGTGATAAAAGCAATTCCTTTGGGCGCGCTTTCCGGCAGGGTCCATTCTCCAAACTGGAACTGGTCGTGGGTGAGGTCATGCAGCCCCAGGATGTGACTCCTCAGGCGCTGCAGGAAAAGGTCAGTGAGTTGCGTGGTGACTGGAAATAAAACTCGGATATCAGCTTAATCATCCAGGTTGATTTTAAGTTTAATATAAAAAAATGGCGCATTCATTATTGAATGCGCCATTTTTATTTGCTGCGTTTTTACTTCATAAGTTCGATTACAAAATCTCGCTCGCGTGATCTGCCAGACGAGAACGTTCACCGCGTGCCAGTGTTACATGGCCGCTGTGCGCCCAGCCTTTGAATCTGTCTACGACATAAGTCAGACCGCTGGAACCTTCAGTCAGGTATGGCGTATCGATCTGGGCAATATTACCCAGGCAGATGATCTTAGTGCCAGGGCCTGCGCGTGTTACCAGAGTCTTGACCTGTTTCGGTGTCAAGTTCTGCGCTTCGTCGATGATGAGGAATTTATTGACGAAAGTACGGCCACGCATGAAGTTCAGGGACTTGATCTTGATCTTCGAGCGTATCAAATCCTGAGTGGCTGCACGACCCCAGTCACCAGCATCATTGTCTGACTTGTTGAGCACTTCCAGGTTGTCGTCAAATGCGCCCATCCATGGCGACATTTTTTCTTCCTCTGTGCCAGGCAAGAAACCTATGTCCTCACCAACCGGTACAGTAACGCGCGTGACGATGATTTCATTATAGGTTTTGGTTTCCAGCACTTGTGCCAGACCTGCTGCCAAAGCCAGCAAGGTTTTGCCTGTACCAGCCTGACCCAGGAGGGTAACGAAATCGCATTCTGGATCCATCAACAGATTCAATGCAAAGTTTTGCTCGCGGTTGCGTGAAGTGATGCCCCAGACGCTATGCTTGATATGGCCGTAGTCGCGCAAGGTTTGCAGCACTGCAGTCTTGCCATTGATCTGCCTGACCTGGCCATAGAAAGAGGCTTCACCATTCTTGGGTTCCAGATAGACGAACTGGTTCACCAGCAGGGAAGGGATGACGGGACCGGTAATACGGTAGAACGTCGTACTCAAACCATTGCGGTTTTCTTGCCAGGTTTCTATACCCTTGCCGTGCTTGTTCCAGAAATCATCAGGCAATTGTACGATGCCTGAATACAGCAGATCAGAGTCTTCCAGTACATGGTCATTGAAATAGTCTTCCGCAGGCAAGCCCATGGCACGCGCCTTGATGCGCATATTGATGTCTTTCGACACCAGCACCACAGGGCGGCCAGGCATTTCTGTTTCCAGTGCACGGACTACGCCAAGTATCTGGTTGTCTGCCTTGCCCTTAGGCAGGCCGACTGGCAAGTCAGCGCTTTGCAGCTTGGTCTGGAAGTACAGATGACCTTTGGCATCCTTGTTACCCAGTTTGGACAGCAAGATACCTTTTTCTATATCGTGATGATCGATATCACCTACCAGCGCATCAAGTGAGCGGGATACTTGGCGAGCGTTGCGGGCGACTTCGGACATGCCTTTCTTATGATCATCCAGTTCTTCCAGGGTGATCATCGGCAGGTAAACATCATGTTCTTCAAAACGGAACAGCGATGATGGGTCATGCATCAATACATTGGTATCGAGTACAAACAATTTGGTTGTACCAGATTTGTCGGCGGCACGGCTGGTGCCCGACTTGACACGGCTGTCGTGAGACTTGGCCTTGCTTGCAGCGATGGCAGGTACGGTTTTTGCGACGACGGCTGGTGTCGCTTTTCCTACAACAGCTTTACTGACCACCGCCGGTACCGGTGTGGCTTTCTTCTTTTGTGGTACGGGGGCGACATCAACTGCAATGATTTTCTCAGGCGTTGCGGGTCTTATTGTTTTGGCTGGTTTGCCTTTTTCTGCCTTCGGATAATCCTTGGGTGAAAGCAGTGCAGCTGGCTTGGTCGGCATTTTTGGCAATGGCATGAAAACCTCAATCAAAAAGTGAGAGCTGAAAAGTTAAAAGCCGCTAAGGACATACCAGTATTGCTACTGGCGCTGTCTTTTGCGGCTTTTATCAAGAGTAATTCTGGAGAGTTCAATTAAGTTTGGGCGCTCACAAATTCGAGTACTTCGTCTACGTGTCCTGCTACTTTGACTCCACGCCATTCTTTCACTAATTTGCCATTGCCGTCAATCACAAATGTGCTGCGCTCTATGCCGCGCACTTGTTTGCCATACATGTTCTTCATTTTCATGACATTGAACAACAAACACAAAGTTTCGTCAGGGTCAGAAATCAGTTCGAAAGGCAGGTCTAATTTCTTTTTAAAGCCATCGTGAGAGCGCAGGCTATCACGGCTGACACCAAAAACAATAGAATTAGCTTGCTGGAATTGTGGATGCAGGTCACGGAAGGCAATGCTTTCTGTGGTGCAGCCTGGAGTGTTGTCTTTTGGGTAAAAATAAATAACTATATTTTTGCCAATATGTTCACTCAATTGAAACGCTTTGCCGCCAGTCATGACGGCGGAAAATTCTGGTACCTGGCAATTTAGTGCGGAAGGGGTCTCAGCCACTTTCATCTCCTTGGTTAGGGGTGGAGAAATGTTGCTGACTGACTAGATCAGGGCGACCAGTTCTCCGGAACGACCTGGCAAGCTTGCCCATGACAATGGACGTGTCGGTAAGTCACTGTTCTTGATGGACGCATAGTAGTCCGCCATGGAAATACAACGATACCCTTGCTTGTGCCAGCCTGTCAGCAATTCCTCGAATATGGGGGCGAGTTTTTGTCCTTCAAGCTCTGCATGTAAGGTAAATACATGATCTTTTGGATTTGCTGTCAGTTTCAGTATATTGGCAGCGATATTTGACTCGCTAATGACATTACCAGCGATGTCGCGCCCCAGCAACTCATCGAGAGTTGGCAGGGTAGTTGGCATCTGTATGCAGGACATGACATTGCTGCCGATTTGCAGGCGGTAGGGGCCAGCGCCTGAATTGGCGAGGCTGCCATCTTCGTTAAGCATGGCGCGGCCATCAGAGGCGTATTGCATGCCAAACTGGTCAAGCTGGGCAAAAGCGTGATCATTCATTTGCCAGCCAGCGGCACCATGGGTTTTTGGTGTGACACCAAAAATTTGCTGGAAGCGCTGGTGGGCCTGCTGCATCTGCTTGCGTGTCCAGTCAAGATCGCGGACGCGCACATTGTCTTGCCAGACGACATGGTCCCAGGTGTGGATACCACACTCAAAACCGGCATCACGCACTGCCTGCATTTCGGTCGTGCAACTTCCGATATCTGGTGCCGGCAAGAACACGCCGTACATCAAGGTCTTGAGACCATAATGTTCAAGTACTGACGTACGCGACACTTTTTGGAAAAAGCCAGGGCGAAATGCCCTGCGCAAGGCCCAGCCTGTGTGGTCCTTGCCCAAAGAAAACAGGAAAGTTGCGCCTGCATTGTGTTTTTTAAGAATGCGCACCAGGTTAGGTACGCCTTCTTTGGTGCCGCGATAGGTATCGACGTCGATCTTGAGAACGATGGTAGGCATGTAGTCCAGTATTAGTCCATCAATCCATCAGGGCGCGTGCTTCAGCTACCTGGCTGCGGTAAGCATCGAAAATATTGCGCATGGTGTCTGGCATGGTTGTTACTGGCTTCCAGCCCAGTTCTTCACAGGTGTTGGTGATTTTTGGAACGCGGTTTTGCACGTCCTGGTAGCCTTTGCCGTAGTAGGCTGCAGAAGTGGTTTCTGTCAGTTCTACTTTTTTCGCTGTTTCAGCATACTCAGGATATTCAGCAGCCAGATCCAGCATCATGTGTGCCAGTTCGCGGATGGAGAAATTATTGGTTGGGTTGCCGATGTTGTAGATCTTGCCGCTGGCTACGCCGTTTTTGTTATCGATAATGCGCATCAGTGCATCGATACCGTCGTCGATATAAGTGAACGCACGTTTTTGCGCGCCGCCATCGACCAGGGAAATATTTTCACCACGGACAATATGACCAAAGAATTGCGTCACAACGCGTGAGCTGCCTTCTTTTGGTGTGTGAATATTGTCCAAACCAGCACCGATCCAGTTAAATGGGCGGAACAGGGTGAAGTTCAGGCCTTCCATGCCATAACCCCAGATCACGCGGTCCATCAATTGTTTGGCGCAAGAATAAATCCAGCGTGGTTTATTGATAGGGCCGCAGATCAGTTCAGATTCTTCCGGATCAAATTCTTCATCATGGCACATGCCATAAACCTCAGAAGTGGATGGGAATACCAGGTGCTTGCCATATTTGGCAGCCGAGCGGACGATAGGCAGGTTGGCTTCAAAGTCCAGTTCAAACACGCGCAAAGGCTGTTTTACGTATGTCGAAGGTGTAGCGATCGCCACCAGAGGCAGGATGACGTCGCACTTTTTGACATGGTATTCAACCCATTCTTTATTGATGGTGATGTCACCTTCAAAGAAATGCATGCGTGGGTGGTTGATCATGTCGCCCAGACGCTCGGTTTGCATGTCCATGCCATACACTTCCCAGTCTGTAGTTTCCAGGATGCGCTTGGACAAATGGTGACCGATAAAACCGTTCACGCCGAGTATGAGGACTTTTTTCATAATGAATTCTTTTTAAAGTAAATGTTGATTGCCAGTTCAGATGCGCAAAACAAAGGCTTATGCCGCTTGCTTCAATAGGGCCGCCAATTCCTGCGCCCCCACGATTTTGCCATCCATTAACAATTCAATAATATGCAGTGCCCGGCCATCGCCGCACACGCCAAGGACGTTATTATCTACTACATGTAAGCCTGTCGGCAAATTTGCAGTGTCAGATTTGGATAAACGTGCTTTTCCGATAATAAAGCGATGACCAGTCTGGTCGGTAAACGCACCAGGGTAGGGCGGGGCAACGGCTCTGTGCAGGTTGTACACTTGCTGGGCAGTCTGTTGCCAGTTGATACGTCCATCTTCCGGTTTGCGGCCACCGAAGTAACTGCCAGCAGATAAATCATTAGGTAGGCGTTTGGCTATACCTGCGATCAAATCTGGCAATGCGTTCCATAGACATTGCTCTGCAGCCACCGTCAATTTGCCAAATACTTCGTAGGCTGTGTCATCCGGCAAAATAGGTGCTGATACTTGAGCAAGAATGTCACCTGCATCAGGTTTCAAGGCCATTTCATGTAAGGTGGCACCGGTTTCAGTTTCACCATGCAAGACTGCCCAGTTGACTGGTACGCGGCCACGGTATTTAGGCAGCAAAGAACCATGCAGGTTGTAAGCTCCGCGCTTGGCTAGTGCCAATACATCCAGTGGCAACATGTGACGATAATAAAAACTGAAAATGAAATCTGGCGCTATGGCCGCGACTTGCTCTTTCAGTTCGGCTGATTTGGGATCATCAGGTGTGATGAAAGATATGCCTTGCTCACGGCAAAGATCGGCAACGGATTCAAACCAGATGGTTTCTGCCGGGTTGTCAGTGTGGCTGACGACCAGTTTGACATCTATACCGCGTGCCAGCAAAGTCTTGATGCAACGCACGCCTACGCTGTGATAGGCAAAAACCACTGCTGTTGCAGGGGATGCTGATGTAGTCATCTCTGCTTTCTTAATTAACTTCAGGTAAATCTGCGCTGGATTGCTCAAGTATGGTTTGCACCACATAACGTGGGCGCCCGCGCACCTGCTGGTAAATCCGGCCTACGTATTCACCCAGCAAACCTATGCCGAACAGGATCACGCCCATCAGGAAGAAGGCGATAGCAAACAGGGTAAACAATCCTTCTGCTTCTGCACCTAGTGCAAAGCGGCGTATCAGCAACAGCATTACCAGACCTCCAGACAAGACCGACAGCACCATACCCAGCATGGAGAACCATTGCAAAGGCATGATGGAAAAACCTGTCATCAAGTCGAAATTCAGGCGTATCAGGCTATACAGCGAATATTTTGATTCACCGGCTGAACGCTCCTCATGCTCAACCATAATCTCGGTAGGTTTGCGCGCAAAGGTATATGCCAGGGCGGGGACGAAGGTATTCACTTCGCTGCACTGATTAATCAGGTTGATCACATTGCGACCATAGGCGCGCAGCATATTGCCCTGGTCGGTGATCTTGATACGCGTGATCTTTTCGCGGAAGCGGTTCATCGCCTTGGATGCATAGGTACGCCATGCAGAATCCTGACGCTTGCGGCGTATGGAACCCACGTAATCATAGCCTTCACGCATTTTATCGACGAGAGCACCGATTTCCTCCGGAGGATTTTGCAAATCCGCATCCAGGGTGACAATAATCTCACCACGCGTAGCTTCAAAGCCAGCCAGAATAGCCATGTGCTGGCCATAATTGCCGTTGAACAGCACGACTCGCGTGACGTCAGGGCGCAGGCGATACTGGTCAGCCAGCAAGGCAGGCGTATTATCGCGGCTGCCATCGTTGACAAAGACTATTTCATAGCTGACGCCGCGCGCTGCCAGCGTATCGAGCGCCGGATACAGGCGTTCAAACAGCTTGGCCAGGCCAGCTTCTTCGTTGTAGACGGGTATGACAACAGAGAGTTCGGGTTTCATTGGTATTGTTCTGCCGATTTCAGAGAAGGCAGGATTTTACCGCAGACACGACTCTTTCGATATCTTCTGTGTTCATTGCTGGAAATAGTGGCAAAGTAACAATCTGTTTGCCTATGCGCTCCGCAATCGGGAACATGCCATCGGTAAAGCCGCGCTCGCGGTACATGCTGAATAAATGGATGGCGCGATAGTGATAACCCAGGCCAATTTGTTGATCCAGCATTTGCTGCATGAAAGCCGCACGATTAACGCTTTCTGGCAAAACCAGGTGGAACATATGCCAGTTACTGTTTTCAAAGTCGGCAACGGGTAATTCTGCGCCTGTCTTTTGCTCAAAGTCACTACCAAAGCTGGTGAAATAGTGCTTTGCCAGGGCCGCGCGTTTGGTATTGAACTCTGCCAGATGCTTCATTTGTCCCAGGCCTATGGCAGCGGCAATATCGGTCATATTGTATTTGCCACCGAGTACATCAACATCTATGCCGTCCAGGCCGCTGCGAGTCACGCCTTGCAGTCTGTATTTTTCAGCGAGGCGTACTTCTTCTGCATTATTCAAGACCAGGCAGCCACCTTCACCTGTCATGATGTTTTTGTTGACCTGGAAGCTGAATGAAGCAAAATCACCGAAAGCGCCTATGCGCTTGCCTTTCCAGCTGGAACCTATGGCCTGCGCCGCATCTTCTATGACGCGCAAATTATATTTTTTGGCGATGGCGTACAGCTTATCCATATCACAAGGCAGGCCGCACATGTGCACGGGGATAATGGCCTTGGTACGTGATGTTATGGCAGCTTCGACTTTGTCCAGATCAATATTATGTGTTTTGGGATCAATGTCAGCAAACACAGGTGTCGCACCTGTTTCTATGATGACATTGGCAGTCGCCACCCATGAATTTGGTGTCGTGATGACTTCGTGGCCTGCACCTATGCCCGCAATACGCAGGGCAATTTCCATGGTACAGGTGCCGGAATTGAAAGTGCGCACAGGACGGCCACCAAAATATTCAGACAATTGCGCTTCCAAAGCTTGCACTTTAGGGCCACTGGTCAGCCAGCCAGAACGTAAGACTTCTGTGACGGCGGCGATGGTTTCTTCATCAATAGTCGGTTTGGTAAATGGCAGGAATTTGGGTGTATCACTCATGGTGAACCTTTCAATAAAACAGAGCTATTCTTGTGGAATATGAGATGTGGCCAAATACAGCAAATCAGCTTTTTACGAGCAAGGCTACGCCAATGATGATGACGCCAATTGCCACCATCCTTTGTATGGAAATTACTTCTCCCAAAAGATACCAGGCACCGAAGGCGTTGACGATGTAGCCCAGTGATAGCAAGGGGTAAGCGATACTGACGTCAACGCGAGACAAACCTATGATCCAGACGACGACAGAAATAACGTAGCAGGTCAGGCCTCCAATAATCGGTAACTGGGTCGCCAGTTTGATGCCAATCGAAAACCAGTTCTCCGCTGTCAGGTGAATCGCCCCCACCGCATTAGTGCCGGCCTTTAACAAAAGCTGGGCTGCAGCATTGAGCATGATGCCGGTGAAAATAAAGCCAAAGGTATTGATATTCATAATTATTTATTTGTTTTTATTAACCAGGTTGGCGACGATAACCCGGCGAGGGTCCTTGGCGATTACCCGCATGGGGAAGTCGGTTTTTTTCAAGTCTTCATAAATATCATTGCGCACGATGGCGACTGCAGCTTCGCCTTTGTCCTGATGTGTCTGCCATTTTTTGATGAAGTCTTCACGCTTTGGTATCCACAGTTCTGGCTGTTGTTGCAGGCCAAACTGCATTTCATCCGGGAACTCAACCAGTGTCACTGTGCGCTCCAGGTAAAAAGGCAATGCCTGTTCGTAACGGCCAACTGCGTAGAAAGGCGTGGTGGGAGAAGTCAATTCAGCCTTGATGGCGGGTATGTAATCACTGCCTGCCATATATTTACCCCAGGGATTGTGCCCCAGAAAACCAATTTGCCCGACCAGATAGCCGCTGGCAGCCAGGCAAATGATGGCCCAGTCTTTTCCAGTATTGCCTTTACGTGCCAGCAGCCAGGTGGCCAGGCCACCTACTATCGACAGCGTAATGACAGCAATGATCCAGGGGGTATAAGCAATGGCCAGAGGGCGGTCAAATTCGTCGGCAGCATCCAGTTTACCCAAATAAATTGTCAGGCCGACTGCGATAGCTATGCCAAATACAATAAATAAAATGCCCGCTGTTTTTACGGGACGGCTGTCTGTCTGTTCCAGATGACTGGCTATCAGGAGTGCCAGGGCAGGGAAGATGGGCAGGATATAGCCTGGTAATTTTGAGCCAGAAATACTGAAAAAGAAAAACAGGAAAGCAGCCCAGATAAACAGCATCTTCCTGGGTTGAAAGCCCGGGGTTTTATCTTTGACGCCGGACCAGAGTCCTTGCAACAAGACACCTATCCAGGGAACGATGCCCAGAATAAGCAAGGGGATAAAATAATGCCAGGGTCCACCACGTTTGTGTACGGTACTGGTGAAACGCTGGAAATGCTCGTGGATAAAGAAAAAATGCGGATGCTCTGGATTTTTTATCGCTATCAAGATAAACCACGGCGCTGTGATGGCAAAAAACAGGATCAGACCTTTGCCCATGTGCAGGCGTTTCCATAAACCCCAATCACGGGTTGCCAGGGTGTAAATAACCAATACCCCTCCTGGTAACACGAAGCCGATCAGGCCTTTTGACATCGTCGCCAGCGCCATGCCTGCCCAGCAAACCAGCATGGCATTGCGTTCGGTCTTGCTATCGGCATCCGCCATTTGTGCGACCAGCAAGCCGCACAAAGCCAGAGTCATCATGCCAGATAAACCCATGTCCAGAGAGTTGACGTGACCCATGCCAGCCCACCAGAAGCTTGAGCCCAACACCAGCGCCGCAATGATGCCAACACGGCGGCTGAATATCTTGTTACCAGTGTAAGCAACGGCAGCAACTCCCAGCAATCCATTCAAGCCTGTCCACAAACGCGCTTGCCAGTCACCCAGGCCGAAAAGGGCAAAGGTCAGGGCATTCATCCAGTTTTGCAGAGGGGGCTTTTCAAAATACTTGATGCCGTTCAGGCGCAGGGTAATCCAGTCGCCAGAGGCCAGCATTTCGCGGCCCATTTGGGCATACCGGCCTTCATCAGTCGGTACCAGAGTTCTTGCGCCCAGCATATAAAACCAGATCACCAGAAAGGCGATTAACAAGGCCCATAATGTACGGGGCGAATCGTAGGGGGAAGTCTTGTTCATGCAGTTTCCATAATCAGGGCCAGCGCAACCTTACGGCCTTCAGCCATCAGGATATTATAAGTACGGCAAGCAGCCTGATTGTCCATGCATTCCACACCTATGCGTTTGGCAGCCAGTGCAGCGGTCAGTTTAGGATGAACAAAACGCTGCTTATTACCAGTGCCTAAAATCACGACATCGGGCACGGTGGCTTCAATTTGCGCAAAATCGACAGCGTTCAATTGCTCAAAACGGGTGGCTGACCATTGTTGGGGCTTGGTTTCAGGCAGCACGAGCAGGCTGTAGGTATATGTAATTGCATTAATTTCTACACTGTCTTTTTCATAAGCAGTGATGGTCTGGTATTGCTGCGTAGGAGTAGAGTGCAACTTCATCGATATAGCTCAAGGGTTAAGGCTGGGGAAGGGCGCATTGTAACGGTTTTTATCCACTTTCATGGGATGCTTAAAGCTGTTAGTCTATTTTTTTGACCATGCATCCCAGCCAACCTTGGTAATTTTGGCGATAGTCAAATCACGGGATGCGTGGGGAGCCTTGCTATCCGTCAAAAAGACTGCCACGACCATATGGTGACCATTGGGCAAAGTAACGATACCCACATCGTTATGGGCAGCTGTCAGACTGCCATGCGTGGGTGAATTACCGGCTTTATGCGCTACAGCAGTACCCGCAGGTAATAAAGCCTTGATACGGGCGGCATTGGGAGCGGGGTTTTGAGTAGAATTGGAGGTGACTTCAGTCTCTGCCATCCATTTCAGCAGCAATTCCCTGCTTTTAGGACTCAGGGCTTTGCCTTGCTGCAAAGCTTGCAATAGTTTGAGCATTGCTTTGGGCGTGGCAGTATTTCGGTATTGCCTATTCCAGGATTTTGCCATTTCCTTATCTGCATCCATTACTTTGATGTCCTGGATGTCCAGTTGAGCCAGATATTGCATGACTGCAGTTGGCCCGCCTAGCAGACGCATCAAGACATCATTGGCCGTGCCATCGTTATCAACAATTGCGTGGTGCATTAGTTCCTTGAGGCTAATTTTGAAATTGCCATCAGGATGTTCGTCACGCAAAGGGCTGGCTTGTTCAGCGGCGATTAATTCTTCTTTGCTGACGGTAACTTTTTGCTCCAGCTTGAGCTTGTTTTTGTCGACTGCAGCCAATGCCGCCATGACGACGGGGAGCTTGCTGACGCCTTGCATGGGAGCAGCCTGGTCAGGCAATATCCACAAGCTCTGACCAGTTTCCAACACCAGCAAACTGGCACTCAATCTGCCACCGCTGTCCATGGCGATGGATTCGATCACATTTTGCGCGAAGGCCGCATTCATGCTGGCCATACTGAACAAAAGAGATAAAAACAGTTTTTTCATAATGCTTTCTAACGAATTAAGTGCACACTAAGTATTCTGACCAGCAACATGCGTTTTTGTTCTCGCTGAGGCTCGCCCTATCGTTCACGCTAACGCTAATAGTGCTCGCTCAAGGGTATTAGGTTGTAAAACCATCATTTACGATACATGCTGCGACTCTATTGGCGCAAATCCGCGAGACAGTTCCGCTTTTGGCAAGTTCTGATTGATAAAATTCGGCGCATTGTGCAGAATGGAACGTTTGGCAGTGCAGCATTTCTGTATTGCAGCTTAACATGTGCTTTTATCTCATTTCAGTCTGGTTTGGAAATGTGGATGTAGCCCACTCATGGATATTATCAAGGATTGTTGCGGTGCGCCCCATACAAAAATCACAAAAACTAGCAGACGTTTGTTATGACATCCGTGGCCCAGTCATGGAAAAAGCCAAGCAGATGGAGGATGAGGGCCATAAGATCATCAAGCTCAATATCGGCAATCTGGCGGTTTTCAATTTTGATCCGCCGGATGAAATCGTGCAGGATATGATACGCAATATGCAAAATGCAGCCGGTTATACCGACTCCAAAGGCATGTTTGCGCCGCGTAAAGCCATCATGCATTACACCCAGGAAAAGCATATCCGAGGTGTGACCATAGAAGATATTTATATCGGTAATGGCGCTTCAGAACTGATTGTCATGGGCATGAATGCCCTGCTCAATAGCGGTGATGAAGTGTTGGTACCAGCGCCTGATTATCCTTTGTGGACAGCAGCTGTCAGCCTGTCTGGCGGCAAGCCTGTGCATTATGTCTGCGACGAAAGTGCAGACTGGATGCCAGATATCGACGATATCAAGAGCAAGATCACACCCAACACCAAAGCCATTGTCGTCATTAATCCGAATAACCCTACCGGGGCTTTGTACCCGGTTGAGGTCTTGCAGCAGATAGTCGAAGTAGCGCGCCAGCACCAACTCATCGTTTTTGCGGATGAAATTTACGACAAGACTTTGTATGATGGCGAAGAGCATACCTCCATTGCGTCTCTGGCCGATGATGTATTGTTCCTGACGCTCAACGGGCTTTCCAAAAATTACCGTTCTTGTGGCTATCGCGCTGGCTGGATGGTGGTGTCGGGTGAAAAACGTCATGCCAAGGACTATATTGAGGGCTTGAATATGTTAGCCTCCATGCGTTTGTGTGCAAATGCGCCGGGGCAGTTTGCTATTCAGACCGCACTTGGTGGCTACCAAAGTATCAATGACTTGGTCGGGCCAGGTGGACGCTTGCTCAAGCAACGCGATCTGGCACATAAGCTATTGACGGCAATTCCTGGTGTGACCTGCGTCAAACCCAAGGCTGCGCTGTATATGTTTCCCAAACTGGACCCCGTGATGTATCCCATCAAGGATGACCAGGAGTTTATCCACGAACTGCTGACCGAGCAGCGCGTGTTGCTGGTACAGGGAACGGGATTTAACTGGATCAATCCCGACCATTTCCGTGTGGTGTTCTTGCCCAATACGGATGATTTGACAGATGCTTTCGGACGCATTGCTAACTTTTTAGAGTCCTACCGAAAGCGTCACGGCACCAATTAATTAATTTAATTTACTGTTTAGAAAACTTATGAAACCCATCAAAGTAGGCCTGTTAGGCATAGGCACCGTCGGCTCCGGCACTTTCAACGTTTTGAAGCGCAATCAATTAGAGATTACGCGTCGCGCAGGTCGCTCGATTGAGATTGCCATGGTGGCAGACTTGAACGTTGAGCGGGCACGTGAGTTGACCAATGGTGAATGTGAAGTCGTGAATGATGCCAATCTGGTGGTTACTAACCCGGATATCGATATCGTCATCGAATTGATAGGTGGTTATGGCATTGCCAAAGACCTGGTCATGAAAGCCATCGCTAATGGCAAGCATGTTGTCACGGCCAATAAGGCTTTGCTGGCAACGCATGGCAATGAAATCTTCAAGGCAGCAGAAGAAAAAGGCGTGATGGTTGCATTTGAGGCTGCGGTTGCTGGTGGCATCCCCATTATCAAGGCTTTGCGTGAAGGCCTGACTGCCAATCGCATACAATGGATTGCTGGCATTATCAATGGCACGACCAATTTCATCTTGTCTGAAATGCGTGACAAGGGCCTGGACTTTGCCACTGTGCTGAAACAGGCGCAAGAACTGGGCTATGCAGAAGCAGACCCTACCTTTGATATCGAAGGTGTCGATGCCGCACATAAAGCGACCATCATGGCTTCGATTGCCTATGGTATTCCCATGCAGTTTGATAAAGCCCACGTCGAAGGTATCACCAAGCTGCAAGCCAGCGATATCCGCTATGCAGAAGAACTTGGTTATCGCATCAAATTGCTGGGTATCAGCAAGCGTACTGAAGACGGGATAGAGCTGCGCGTGCATCCAACCCTGATTCCTGAAAAACGCCTGATTGCCAATGTAGAAGGTGCCATGAATGCGGTGCTGGTGCATGGTGATGCAGTGGGTGCGACTCTGTACTACGGCAAGGGTGCAGGCTCAGAGCCTACCGCTTCTGCCGTGATCGCCGATCTGGTCGATATCACTCGTCTGGCAACTGCCGATCCTGAACATCGTGTACCTTATCTGGCCTTCCAGTCCAATTCCCTCAGTGATTTGCCAGTCCTGCCTATGGCGGAAATCGTCACCAGTTATTATTTGCGTATGCATGTGGCAGACAAGCCAGGTGTTCTGGCGGATGTGACACGCATCCTGGCTGATTTGACTATCTCTATCGATGCCATGCTGCAAAAAGAACCAGCCGAAGGTGAAACGCAGACAGACATCATCATCCTGACGCATCAAACCAAGGAAAAAAATATTGTCGCAGCCATAGAGAAAATCGAAAAGCTCGATTCAGTGTTTGGCGAAGTGACGAAGTTGCGCCTGGAAGAACTGAGCTAAATCAACAAGTTTCAAACGAAAAAGCGTGGTCATGGAATAATGACCACGCTTTTTTCTTTTCCAAGATAGCACGAACAGGAAGATATGCCGCGCCTCTCACTCTCGCAGTTGCTGTCCTATGCCATGTTTGGCTTCCCGCTGGCGATGGTGGCATTGCCCATCTATGTTTATGTACCTCAGTTTTATGCTGATCGACTTGGCATGTCTTTATCTGCCATAGGCACAGCACTATTGCTGACCCGTATCATGGATGCCTTCATTGATCCTTTTATTGGTGCGGTGATAGATCGCAGGCCGCAAAGCCGTACTTACGCGCCATATATCACTCTGGCATTGCCATTACTGATTACAGGTTTCATTGGCTTATTCCATCCACCCCAGTTATCAGGCAATCCGGCTTTTCTGTGGTTCTTCATGACACTAGTGGTTGTATATGCCGGGTTCAGCCTGGCCAGTATTGCTTACCAGAGCTGGGGGGCAGCCCTGACGCAAGAGCCTGGGCAAAGAGTAAGACTGACCAGTGTACGTGAGGCATGTGGTTTGGCTGGTGTGATCGCGACTGCCATCATCATTCAGTTTGGTAATGTCACGATCTTGTCTGGCATGTTGAGCTTCAGTTTGCTGATAACAGCATTTTTTTTGATACGGTATACGCCAAGGAAATCTGGCGTAAACGAGAGCAATCATGTGCCGCTATCCTTGCGTAGATTATTCGCCAACCGCAGCTTCCGCGCCTTGTTTCTGGTCTTTGTGGTTAATGGCATTGCCGCAGCGATACCCGCAACCTTGTTCCTGTTTTTCACCAAAGACCGTTTGCATCTGGCGCATTTATCTGGAGTTTTGTTGCTGATGTATTTTTTAGCGGCTGCTTTATCCATGCCTCTATGGACTCGCCTGGCGCAAAGAAAAGGCGAAGTCAAAGCATGGTTATTAGCAATGCTTTTGTCTGTATTCAGTTTCGTTGGTGTACTTGCATTAGGTATCGGCGATGCCTGGGCCTTTTCGCTGATTTGTGTTTTTTCTGGTATGAGTCTGGGAGCCGACCTGGCTTTGCCTCCAGCTTTGCTGGCAGGAGTCATTCATGCAGCAGGACATAGTGAGAAAAACGAAGCCAGTTATTTTGGCGTCTGGAACTGGGCCAGTAAAATGAATCTGGCCCTGGCTGCAGGCCTGGCTTTGCCAGCGCTGGAATATCTGGGCTATGTACCAGGAGTGGCCAGCGAGAGTGGCTTGCTGGCATTGACACTGGCTTATGCCGCTTTACCTTGCATATTAAAGTTGCTGGCCGCGGCTTTACTGTGGAAAGCCGGGCTGGAAAAAGTATAAAGGCGCAAAGTATGGGTTGATTTCCAAACCTATCTAGCGCAACAACTTTTCATTGAATTCTGCTGGATAGTCCTTATGGACTTTGACTACCGTAGAAACCCGGGTGCCATAATTCGGCGAGACTATGCAGGGTGATGATAGCAGCCTTTCCATTTCAAATGAAACGCCAGTATCAGGCAAGCGGCAATCGGGGGCGGGAGTAGTGTTGGCCAGCACTTCAAAATAAGCATCCACAGGCGCACGCTGACAGATCATGCTGGCAAATTCTGCCTTGGTCCTGACAACTTTGGGCCATGGCGTATCCAGTGATGCATTTGAAATTCCATAAATACCCGGAGGCAGGGGCTGACCATTGCGTACATCGTCCAGATTACGGTTGGAAAACCAGATCAGGTCTTCTTTGTCACCTATCAGTAAATTGAAGCCGTTATAGTCAGCAACAGTATCGCGAATGCTGGCGATGTAGTCTTGTGCACTTAAATCACTCTTGAGGTAATTGGCAACCAGTTCTCCGCGCGATGGAGCATCTTCACGCTTTTCAGACGGCGCACGAATATTGGTAATGGCGGCAAATTTGCTGGTCAGGCTATCTGCGCCATTCACTGTAGTCATGCCCAGCCATGTGCCGCCAGATTGCAGGTCGCGCCCGCCGTATATGTTAGGGCAGTCTTGCCACCAGTCAGCAGCAGCCGCAGGCCGGTCATAAAATTCATCACGGTTTCCTGCAAACACGATAGGTGTGCAGGGTATCAGTTTCCAGGCAAAGACGATCAGGCACATAAGTCTACATCCACAAAATATTCCATATGCCGCTCACCAGACTGTAATTGTTGCAATCCGGTTTGCGCGTAAGCCAGCTCAAGTCGCTGTTCAAAATCAGATGTTACCTGATAATAAATCTCCATCCAGGTATGCATGCCGTCTTGTTTTATCGGACGTCTCTGCAAGACCGGGCTTTTTTCATTTTCCTGGCGCATCAGGTCTTGTAACACGCGTTCTTGTTGCAGTATTTCTGCTTCTTTGCCAGCGCTGGCTTTAAAATAGATATAGCAATTCATATGCCTGCTTTTGATGCTTTACTGCGCGATTATTGTGTAATATCTGTAATTGCGTAAGGCAGCGCTTGCAGTTCTATCGCTGCGCCAGTCGCTGAACCCAGTGTGAGTTGACCACTTTCCTGATCAGCCAGCTTCATTTCTATCAAGGCCAATGAACTGCCTTCCTGATGTTGTTCTGCGTTAACGATCATGCCGCAAGGCTGGCTGACATCATCGCTATGAAATACTTCGGTTCCTGCTGTTACATCGTTCGAATGCACCAGGGCTATTGCCATGCGGCGCTTGAGTTTGCCCAGGTATTGGCTACGTGCGACTATTTCCTGGCCGGGGTAGCAGCCCTTTTTGAAATTCACGCCACCGATGAGTTCAAAATTGATCATCTGCGGGACAAACTTCTCTTGCGTGCTGGCGATGACGATGGCAATGCCGGCCTGTATTTCAGTCGCCCGCCAGGCGCTGGTGTTTACCGCCTGCAGTTGGGTGTTTAATTTGAGCCAGGCTTGCTGTGCAATTTCCACAGGTGCTATCCATTGATAGCGCGGCGCATTGTTGGCATCCGCAACGCGCAGCAGGCCGCCATATTCGTTGCTCAGCTTTTGGTCGACCTTTGCTGGTAACTCTGGAAACCATACTTGCAGTGCTGCAGGTGCAGCACTGCCACCCAGCCCTAAAACGACGTATTCTGCATTGATATCGTGTAATTTGGCTTTCGCCCGCAAAACAAACATTTGCAAGCGTTTTTGCACAGTAGCTTGTATGCTTTTTGATAGCTGCAAGATAATATCCTGGCCATCTTTCCAATACACAAAGCTGGCCAGCATGCGGCCTTTTGGGGTGCAGTAAGCAGCACGACGCAGCTCAGTGGTTCCCAGGTGCTCCACATCATTGCTCAATTGATTATGCAAAAATGACGGAGCGTCTTCACCTGTAACTCTTATCAAGCCCAGATCCGTCAAAGGGGCAACAAATCCTGCTTGCAGGGCATCTGATTGCCAATGTGGGGCAAAACCGCTGGTTTTCAGGTTTTCCACCGTTGCGCCCTGGCTGGATAAAAAGTCTTCCCACGTCATATTGTTATACTCACTATTCTTTACGATTCGCTTAATGTTTGCGCTGGCTTTACAATACCGCCTGCACCTGTTCAGGCGAATTATAGTAGTGTCTGCAAAATCTCGTCAGAACTCCCTCAATTTTGATTAAGCTGCCTACATGGGTTTCATAAAAAAAATATTTGTATTATTTATTTTACTTGCGCTGGCCGCAGGTGGCGGCTTCTATTACTGGATGAAACAAGCCATTTTTGCAGAGGGCGAGGTCAAGGAATTCACCATCAAGCCGGGTAGTAGTGTGCGTGCATCCGCTCGCCAGGTCTATGAGGCTGGTGTACCAGTTCAACCCCTGATGTTTGAAGCGCTGGCACGTTTGTTGGGTAAGGAAAACCGCCTGAAAGCGGGCTCTTTCGAAATCGAAGCTGGTAAAACGCCTGTTGATCTGTTGAACAAGATCGTCAATGGTGACTTTTCCATGGCTAGTCTGGCGGTAATAGAAGGCTGGACATTTCAGCAAATGCGCAAACTGGTAGATGCGCATCCTGCCATCAAACATGAAACCCAGGGTTTGAGTGAAGCCGAGCTGATGCGCAAGATCACGCCAGATTTCCCGCAGGCAGAAGGATTGTTCTTTCCGGATACCTATCGCTTCGCCAAGGGCAGCACTGATCTGCAATTGTACCAGCAGGCGCATAGCCAATTATTGAAGAAGCTGGATGAGGTCTGGAAAAAGCGGGTTGATGGCTTGCCCTACAAGAATCGCTACGAAGCTCTGACCATGGCTTCCATCATAGAAAAAGAGACGGGGCAAAAATCAGAGCGGCCTATGATAGCCTCGGTTTTTGTGAATCGCCTGCGCACGGGCATGTTATTGCAAACCGATCCTACCGTCATTTATGGCATGGGCGAACGCTATCAGGGCAAGATTTATAAGCGTGATTTACTGACAGATACACCTTATAACACCTATACACGAGCTGGACTGCCGCCTACACCAATCGCCTTGCCAGGCATGGAGTCTATTTCTGCAGCTTTGGACCCTGCACGCAGCGATGCTTTATACTTCGTGGCGCGTGGAAACGGGACCAGTCAGTTCTCTGATAATTTGAATGACCATAATCGCGCAGTGAACAAGTACCAGCGCTGATAGCGTCAAGGCGCATTAATCGAATATAGAATTAAATAATGAAGCACTCAGGAAAATTTATCAGCTTTGAAGGCATAGATGGTGCGGGTAAATCTACCCATATCGCCTATGTCGCAGAGCGTTTGCAAAACCAGCTGCAAGCTGAAGATGTAAAAGTGATTTGCAGCCGTGAGCCTGGTGGTACGCCACTGGGTGAGACCTTGCGCGAATTGCTATTAAAACAAAAAATGCATCTGGAGACAGAGGCCTTGCTGATGTTTGCCGTCAGGCGCGAGCACATTGCCCAGGTCATAGAGCCAGCCCTGACACGTGGCGATTGGGTCATTTCTGACCGTTTTACCGATGCCAGCTTTGCCTATCAGGGCGGCGGCAGGAATTTGTCGCTGGATAAACTCAATGCGCTGGAACAGTGGGTACACCCGCATTTGCAGCCAGATCTGACATTATTGTTTGATGTGCCGCTGGAAGTGGCGCGTGCACGCCTGGATGCAACACGTGATCTGGATAAGTTTGAACAGGAAAAAGCAGATTTTTTTGCCGCCACCCGCAATGAATACCTGCGCCGTGCCAAAGAGTTTCCTCAGCGTTTCAGGATCATCGACTCTACGCAAAGCATAGAGGCGATACGTTCGCAACTGGATATATTGCTTGATGATCTCCTGAGCTCTGCTCAGCAAACGATATGACGCAGCACCCCTTATACAGCTGGCAAGAGAACTCCTGGCAACAGATACACGCTCTGGGGCAGCGCTTGCCGCACGCCTTTTTGTTGCATGGGCCACAAGGCATAGGTAAAACTGTATTTGCTGAACATCTGGCGCAGTCACTGCTTTGTGAAAGCCCAGCGCAGGGCGGACACGCATGTCAGCAATGTGGTTCTTGCGGCTGGTTTTCGCAATATAGCCATCCAGACTATCGTCGTGTCAGGCCGGAACTGCTCGATGAAGAAGATGCCCCCGCTGCTGACGAGGCTGAAGCTCCTGCCAAAACGAGCAAGGCCAGCAAAGCACCTTCCAAAGAAATCGTCATCAACCAAATCCGCGCATTGTCGGATTTCATGAACATTTCTACCCACCGCAGTGGCAGGCGCGTCATCGTCTTGTATCCAGCAGAGGCGCTGAATGTGCCGGCGGCAAATGCGCTGTTGAAATCGCTGGAAGAGCCAAATGCCAATACAGTATTTATCCTGGTGTCGAATAGCATAGACAGGTTGCTGCCAACCATCTTGTCGCGTTGCCACAAGTTTGGACTTGGTTTGCCGGATGCTGGTATAGCCCTCGAATGGCTGCATAAGCAAGGCATCAAGGATGCCGATGTCTGGCTGGCACAGCAGGGTGGAGCACCTTTGGCCGCATTTGAAATGGCACATTCAGACTTGCGTGCCGATCTGGATGAATTTATACGGTTTTTGAGCAAACCGGGTACTGAACTGAGCCTTAAAACTGCCGACAAAATGCAGAAAATGGAAATGCCCGTCGTCGTCGGCTGGCTACAACGTTGGCTATACGATATATTTTCCTGCAAACAAAGTGGCAGAATCCGGTATCATCCTCGCTATGAGAGGGAGTTGAAGGCATTGGCCATGCAGGTTGATGAGCCAGCTTTGCAGCAATTCATCAAGAATTGCAATGAAAGGCAGGCAATTGCCAGCCACCCTTTATCGGCCAAATTATTTTTGGAAGATATGCTGCTTGAATATTCAGCACTATTTGATTAAAGAATTGCGAAAGCCAGAACATGTCAGATTTACCAGCAGATCCCGGTACACCGCTTAATATGCCGTCACCGAATCGTCCTTCGGTGTTGTCGCTGGCGATTAAAGAAAAAGCTGCCTTGTTTGCAGCCTATATGCCATTTTTAAAAAATGGTGGTATTTTTGTGCCCACCAACAAGACTTACCGCCTGGGCGAAGAAATTTATTTGATTCTGACCCTGCTGGACGATCCAAATAAATATCCTATCGCAGGTAAAGTAGCCTGGATTACACCGGCAGGTGCAGGCAATAACAAATCGCAGGGCATAGGCGTGCATTTCCCGGAAGATGAAAGTGGTACCCGCATACGCTTGCGCGTAGAGGAGTTGCTGGGTGCAGCCGTACGTTCTTCCCGTGCTACCCATACGATTTAATGACGATGGCTGCAGAGTTTACGCACAGACTGGCTCAGTTTGAGGATTTGCCGCAAATAGTGGCAATTTATAACTCCACGGTTGCTTCGCGTGTGGTGACCGCAGATACTGAGCCTATTACTGTAGAATCGCGCCATGCATGGTTTCATGAGCACAAGCCTGAATCACGTCCACTCTGGGTCTGCGAGCAGAATGAGCAAATCATAGGCTGGTTGTCATTTTCGAATTTTTACGGCAGGCCAGCTTATGCTGGTACGGCTGAATTATCCATATACTTGCATGAGGCTGCGCGTGGCCAAGGGTTGGGGCGTTATTTTCTGACTAAGGCTATTGCTCATGCCCCGGAAATCAAGGTTCATACTTTGCTGGGCTTCATTTTTGGTCATAATGTACCTAGTTTGAAGTTATTTGCTGCATTTGACTTTGCTACCTGGGCGAATATGCCAAAGGTGGCGACGCTGGACGGCATAGAACGCGATTTGATCATATTAGGCAAACGGGTAGGGTAGGCTTCTAGCCTCATCCCGCTTGCTGCTACTTCAGGGCGACTTGCCAACGGCAGGTCGCCTATTCATTTTTGAAAGATTTATTATGCTGAGCTACCGCCACGGCTTTCATGCCGGTAATCATGCCGACGTCCTGAAACACTTTGTCCTGATTCAATTGCTTGAATACCTGGGCCAAAAAGACACTGCCTACACCTATATAGACACTCATGCAGGTGCGGGTTTATATGCGCTTGATAGTGGTTATGCCAGTAAAAATGCTGAGTTTGAAACCGGTATCGGTCCCTTGTGGGACAGGAAGGATATTCCTGAGTCTTTCGCAGCCTACATGGATTTGATCAAGGGCCTCAATCCCAGCGGCAAAATGCGTTATTACCCAGGTTCGCCTTACTGCGCCAATATCGTCATGCGCGAGCAAGACCGCCTGCGCCTGTTTGAATTGCACCCCAGCGAAATCAAGATACTCGCTGAAAACTTCCGCAAGCTTGATAATCATGCGGCAGAGCAGGGCCAGCGTCAAACCGTCAGAGGCAAGCGTGTCATCATTTCTGCCGGCGATGGTTTTGAAAGCCTGAAAGCCTTGCTGCCACCACCATCCCGTCGTGGCATGGTGTTGATAGATCCTCCTTACGAAGTCAAGGATGATTATCGTCGCGTCAAGGTATCTCTGGAAGATGGTTTGAAACGTTTCCCTACCGGTACCTTTGCTGTCTGGTATCCGGTACTACAACGCCAGGAATCCCGTTCCCTGCCAGAAAGACTCAAACGCTTGCAGGCGAATAGCTGGTTGAATGTCACCTTGTCTATCAGTGGCCCAACGCCAGATGGTTTTGGCTTGCATAGCAGCGGCATGTTCATACTCAATCCCCCATGGACTTTGCTGGCTACCTTGAAAGAAGTCATGCCCTATCTGGTCAAGGTATTGGGAAAAGATGCAAAAGCAGGTTTTGTGCTGGAGTCGGGAGAAGGTGGCCCACCAGCCAAGCGTTAAGAAGGCGATCGGCTAAGGGTGTCGGACTCTTTTTTCGACACAAAGTAAATTTGTTGAATGTTGCGATGCGGGAGAGCTTATCTTCCGCATTTTTGTTTGTGGAAGCACTAAAATGGAAAGGGTGAAAAGAGACTACTTTGTGCATTGCAAAAAAAATACTGATTGACGGATTAGTACGGTCGTACAAAAATCGGTGAAGAATAATATTCAGCAATTTAAGCAATTACCAAAGTAATCAATAACGCTGCACATTTCAGGAGAACAAATGTCGTCTTATGAGAAGAGTCCCTTGATGGGGCAAATGATGAGCAAACCCATGCTTATTTCCAGCCTCATCGAACATGCTGACCGATATTTTGGAAAGAATGAGATTGTCTCCCGCCGGGTAGAAGGCGACATACACCGTTATAACTATAGTGAATGCCACAAACGTTCCAAACAACTGGCGAATGCTTTTGCGAAGCTTGGCGTAAAGCTGGGCGACCGGATTGCCACCCTCGCTTGGAATGGCTATCGCCACCTGGAGGCTTATTATGCAGTGTCGGGTTCTGGCGCTGTCTTGCATACGATTAATCCCAGACTGCACCCTGAACAGATTGCTTACATTGCCAATCACGCAGAAGACCAATACCTGCTGTTTGATATGACCTTCCTGCCTATCGTACAGGCAATTGTTGCGCATTGCCCTGGTATCAAAGGCTATATCATGATGTGCGACCGGGATAAATTGCCGACCGATGGCAAAATCCCTAACCTGATGGCTTATGAAGATTTGATTGAAGCCAATAGCGACGATTTTGCCTGGCCGGTGTTTGATGAAAACTCTGCTTCCAGCCTGTGCTATACCTCCGGCACCACAGGTAACCCTAAAGGGGCTCTGTATTCCCACCGTTCTACTATCCTGCATTCTTACGGATCGTCCTTGCCGGATGGCTTGAATGTCTCGGCACGTGATTCTGTCTTGCCTGTCGTACCCATGTTCCATGTGAATGCCTGGGGCCTGCCTTATTCTGCGCCATTGAACGGTGCCAAACTGGTTTTTCCTGGCCCGCATCTGGATGGCAAATCTCTCTATGAATTATTTGAGCAGGAAAAGGTCACGTTCTCAGCCGGTGTGCCGACTGTATGGCTGGGCTTGCTGACTTATGTCGCACAAAATAATCTGAAATTCTCCACCTTCAAGCGTACCGTGATTGGCGGTTCTGCCTGCCCGCCAGCCATGATGAAAACCTTGCGTCATACCTATGGCGTAGAAGTAGTACATGCCTGGGGCATGACAGAAATGTCGCCGCTGGGTACTGCTGGCACCTTGATGGCCAAGCATGCTGATCTGGCTGAAGAGGATAAGCAAGCCATACTGCAGAAGCAAGGTCACGTCTTGTATGGCGTTGACATGAAAATTGTTGATGATGCTGGCCAGGAACTGCCATGGGACGGTAAAACTTACGGCAATCTGCTGGTTAAGGGGCCGTGGATTATCAATAGCTATTACAAGAACGAGGGCGGCGATGTTCTGGAGGATGGCTGGTTCCCTACTGGTGACGTGGCAACCATCGATGCAGACGGCTATATGCAAATTACTGATCGCAGCAAGGATGTGGTCAAGTCTGGCGGGGAGTGGATAGGCACGATAGACCTGGAAAACGTGGCAGTCTCCCATCCTGCAATTTTGCAGGCGGCTTGTATTGGCGTTTTCCATCCCAAATGGGATGAGCGTCCGTTGCTGTTGGCAGTCAAAAAGCCTGGGGCCGAAGTGACCAGGGAAGAATTGCTGCAATTTTTTGATGGCAAGGTAGCGAAATGGTGGTTGCCTGATGATGTAGTTTTCATAGAAAGCCTGCCGTTAGGGGCAACAGGAAAAATTTTGAAAAATAAACTGAGGGAGCAATTCAAGGAATATAAACTACCAACTGTATAGGAAGTGCAGAACCTGGACTTAGCTATGAGGGTAGCCCAGGTTCTGGAAGTAGCGATAAAACGAAAAAATCTAGATTCCAAACAATGAGAATACCGGAGAGAGACAAATGAAATTTACTTTACGTGCCAGCCTTGCTGCAGTCGCTTTAACCTTCGCTGTACCTGCAGTAATGGCAGATACCATCAAGATCGCTTACATCGATCCACTGTCTGGTGCTTTTGCGCCAGTTGGGCAAAATATCCTGAATTCCTATCAGTACATTGCTGACAAGGCCAATGCTGAAAAATGGGCTGGTGAACACAAATTTGAAGTCGTCGGTTTTGACAATAAGGGTAGCCCGCAAGAGTCATTGAATGTTTTGAAAACGGTGATTGATAAAGGGTTTCGCTATATCACGCAAGGCAATGGTTCTGCAGTAGGCCTGGCTTTGCAGGATGCCGTCAATAAGCATAATGAGCGCAATCCGGGAAAAGAAATCATTTACCTGAACCATGCTGCTGTTGATCCTGATATGACCAATAGCAAATGCAGCTTTTGGCATTTCCGTTTTGATTCAAATTCTGATATGAAAATGGAAGCCCTGACGACTTTCATGGCAGCCGATAAGAGTATTCAAAAGGTTTATATCATTGGTCAGAATTACTCATTTGGTCATCAGGTAACCCGTGCTGCCAAAGAGTATCTGGCACGCAAGCGTCCTGATATACAAATCGTCGGTGACGACCTGCATCCTATTGGTCAGGTCAAAGATTTTTCTCCTTACGTTGCTAAAATCAAGGCCTCAGGTGCAGACACCGTGATTACAGGTAACTGGGGGGCTGATCTGGCTTTGTTGATTAAATCTGCCAAAGATGCTGATCTGAAAGCCAATTTCTACACTTATTACGCATCGACTACTGGGGTGCCAACTGCCATGGGAGCTGCTGGTATAGACCGTGTCAAGTACGTGGGCTACTGGAACGCCAACAATGAAACCTTTGCAGGTAAAGACATCATTGAAGGCTTCAAAGCCAAATACAAGGATGACTATTATTCCATGGCGACTTATTCCGTACTTGCTGCTATGGGGCAAGCGGTCAAACAGGCCAAGTCCATCGAGCCTGGCAAAGTGGCATTGGCACTGGAAGGCTTGAATTTCAAGAGCTTGAACGGTGAAGCCAATATGCGTAAGGTTGACCATCAAATTCAACAGCCTTTGTATATTGCGACCTGGGTAAAAACCAATGGCAAGGATGTGAAGTTTGACCAGGAAAATACCGGCATGGGTTGGAAAACCAATCAAAAGATAGATGCGTTCATTGCGTCGCAGCCATCTTCTTGCCAGATGAAACGACCAGGCTAATCCTCTAAAAAAAGAGAGTCGCTACTTGCGCACTCTCTTTTTTTACCTATAAATAGTACGATCGTTCAAGAATTTTCTGAAAAGGATCTTTGCTGTGGAATTCACACTGATCACTTTGTTGAATGGCGTCAGTTACGGATTGCTGTTGTTCATGCTCTCATCCGGACTGACGCTGATTTTCAGCATGATGGGCGTACTCAATTTCGCCCACGCCAGTTTCTATATGCTAGGCGCTTACTTTGCCTATGCCATCAGTATCAAGATAGGCTTTTGGCCAGCCTTGTTTTTAGCGCCATTGCTGGTTGGTTTACTGGGAGCCATGGTGGAACGCTATGGTCTGCGGTCCGTGCATAAATACGGACATATTCCAGAACTTTTATTCACCTTCGGGCTCTCCTATGTGATTGTCGAGTTGGTGCAATTGATCTGGGGCAGGTCTACTGTGCCTTATCCCATCCCTGCATCTCTGGATGGCCCCTTGTTTACCTTGTACACCACCACCTTTCCTATCTACCGCGGTTTCATGATGCTGGTGGCACTGGTCATGCTGGCCGCTATTTATCTCTTGCTGACGCGTACCCGCATTGGTCTGGTGATACAGGCAGCATTGACCCATCCCGATACCGTAGAAGCACTGGGGCACAATGTGCCACGTGTGTTCATGCTGGTATTTGGCGGTGGCTGTGCATTGGCCGGTCTGGCGGGTGTTGTCGGTGGCAATGCCTTTGTCACAGAACCGG
>Ga0207952_1000532_pt1 | contig 28689 bp, 30 predicted proteins | sample SubbioR12Aug_8Ca_FD_184831 | JGI IMG/M metagenome (GOLD analysis project Ga0207952, IMG submission 184831) | Serpentinite rock and fluid subsurface biosphere microbial communities from McLaughlin Reserve, California, USA - CR12Aug_8Ca (SPAdes) | ecosystem: Environmental > Terrestrial > Deep... | reverse complement strand
CTCTAAAATAACCCAGAGGATAAGTTGAGTTTACGGGTGGACCATCGGTTACATTTGTTCCGTTGGCATAATGTGTTCTGACAGTAATATTTCTCAATTGATAACTCGATTTCATGCGCACTATGCCACCGGTTCCATCAGTATTAGCGTAGCCATAAGCGCCGTAAATTGGAAAACCGTCATAGGCAAAACCAATAAGTGGGGAATGTTCATTCGTATTGATAACATACAAACCATCCGATGGATAAGTGTCACAGATAGTAGAAAGTTGGATCAAATCAAGATTGAAAGCACTCGGATTTTGATGATGATGATAATTGCCCATCGCCGGATGCGCCTTAGCACAATCAAATCCGATACGCTCTGCATATACAGCATCTCTGTTCCAAACACCATCACCGGTACATCCCATTATTGGTCCACCGCAAACCTGACCGGTTGAATTTTTCCAAGAAACGCCATCTCGATAGTCAAATAAGGCAACACCGTTTTTAAACAATCCAATGTTTCCGCCGTTGGTATTGGTAGGCGTTCCTGTATTTTGAGTCGGGTTTAAAGGGAATCTGAAAATAGCACCATTCCTACTAGTAGCTAAAGAGGGATTACCATCTAAAAATGGTCCGGTAATATAGGCCGGAATGCCATTGGTTGTTACATACACCCAGTTGTTTGAATATTGTACCGTTTGCACATTGGCCAATACGGCATCTGTAATAGGTGTCGGATTACCTGATACATAATGACGACCGGTAATTCCCGTAGTATTTCGCAACCAAGACGTAATGATTGGATTGGTTTGTGAACATACTAGAGCGTTAATGAATAGTAAAGTGGATACAATGGCTTTTTTCATAATTGGTTTGGTTATTTAGACTTAGACGTCATATTGTTTTGATTCTTGCGGCTTTATAAAATTATTTTTTCGGGAAACCAAAACGGGGATTGAATAAAAAATCACGATCGGTTAATGTTTGCAAAAAAGCAACCAAATCCACTCGGTCTTTATCGTTCAGTTGCATGGGTTTTGACAAAGCCGGTGCCATATTAGGATTGTATTTCAAAGTGTTGTAATGCTTTATAACTTCCATTAAGGTTTTAAACCTGCCATCATGCATGTATGGGAAAGTGAATTGTATATTTCTAAGCGTCGGCACTTTAAAATGCAAAGAATCTTTTTTGTTGTTGGTAATTTTTATCCTGCCGAAATCATTCAAAGTATTGTCTAATGTCAGCCCATTGTTTTCAAAAGAGTTACTGCTGAAAAGTGGTTCAATATGACAAGTTGCACAATGGCGTTTGAACAAATCGTAACCGTGTTGCTCTTGCGAACTAAAAGCTGCTTTTCCTTGAATTACTTGATCATATTTTGAATTGCTTGATTGCAACATGACCGTAAATTGCGCTAATGCTTTAAGTAGCCGTTGACTCGTGATTTTTTCATCTCCAAATGCTTTTCGAAATAATGACTTGTATTGTTGGTTCTGTTGCAATTTAACAATTACATTGGCCATTTTTTCATCCATCTCAGCGGGATTTTCAATCGGATTGATGGCTTGTACTTCTAAATTATTAACGCCACCATCCCAGTGAAAATGCTTATTCCAGGCTAAATTGATTAAGGCAGGTGCATTTCTGTTACCGATTCTACTTTCGATACCATGACTCAATTCGTGGTCCACATGCGCAAAACCGGTTTGTTGTAAATGGCAACTCGAACATGAAATGGTGTTGTCGCGTGAAAGAATAGGATCGTAAAATAAGTTTCTTCCCAATTCAAAACCTTCTTCGGTTAATGGGTTGTTTTTAAAATTATAAATCGGTTTTGGCCAACCTGAAGGCACTTCAAGATAAATAGGAGTAGAGCTGTCCACTGAAAACGACACCATTCCCAAGCACAATAAAAAAGCAACTAATAGGAATCCGGTTGTTTTCATTCGGCGAAAAACATTTTAGCGCTGATATCTGCCAATTCCATAGCCTTATTTCCGGGTGTCATGACAGCGTTGGTTTTGGATAAATTAGTTTCGGCAAAAAAAACAGCAAGGTCAATAACGATGTTTATACTATTATCTTGGCTTTTTACGTTGATTTCTTTTCTTCTTAAATTATAGTAAGGTTGCTGATAACCGCCTAAATGGAACTGAAATTGATTTTTTCTGGTTTGGCAACTGCTACTTTGTCCTTCTATTTTCAGATTGATATAACCGCTTTGCCAAGCCCAATACATGCCTTTTATTGGGTCTAAATCGCCGTCTAAAGCACCTGAGGTATTGGTTACACTATCAATTCCTATGTTGAAACAAACTTTGGCAATTGTTTTTCTTTGATTCGGAAGAGCCAACTGCATACTATTTGGAATGGCATAATCGAGTAAATGAGGTTTGGTTTTAGGGATAAAGACAGTCTTGTCGGTGTAATGAATTTCAATTCCTGACAGGTAGCATTTGAAAGAACTGATTTGAATAGTATCGTTTTGAGCTGAAACATAAGACTTGTTGAATTCCAACGGAAACTGATCAAAATTGACTTTAAAATTTACCACAATCGAATCATTCTTTTGAGACAACATTGGAAAGCTAATCAATAAAAACAATAGCGCATTACTCAATTTACTCATGACGAGGTCTCGGTGGTTTTGGACCAAACAACTTTGGCAAATCAACAATCAATCGGTCAAACGCTTTCAACTGTTCCGGTTTGCAAATGGATTTGATGTCTTGGAAATGTTTGTAGTGTGTGGCTTCAACCTGTTGTTGCAAACTACTCAGGTTATCCATTATTCTTTGTTTACCGGATTTAAAATCGGACTGGGTAGTGTCTTTTTGCAAGAAACTGTATAACAGGTATTTTTTGTGTCTGATTTCTTTGTCCAAATGATCAATTTCCTCACGATGAGATCGAATTAATACAGCATATTGTTCTTGTTGTTTGGCATCAAACCCCAGTCTTTCTATTATAATTTCTTTGGGAAGTTTTCGTTCTCCGGGCGGCATTCTGTCGGGTTTGGGACCATTTAAAACCAAAAAGCCTAAAGTAGCCAAATTGAGCAACAGTAATCCAATGACGGTGATGGTTAATAATTTTGTTCTTTCCATAAGTTTTAATACAACTGATTGTTATTGTTCACTATGCTTTCGATATAAATCTCCTTGGGATTGATATTTTGCTTGTACTGATTGATTAGTATAAAATTGGCCGTTACCAAAATAGTCACTGAAGCAGCAACCAACCAAACAATGCCTGTTTGCACGGTTGGTTGTTGGTTGATTTTTTGTTTAATTTTAATCAAGACATCATCATTCGGCGTTACGGCAGTCATTCCGTTAGTGCTGTTCAACACTTGCTGAATCCATTTTTCTTTTTCCATAATTCTTTTAGACGAATATTATTTTTTATTCTTGCGGTAGGTTGAAAATTTTTGTGATAATTTTTCCTGAAGCGAAACTTTAGCCCTAAAAATCAACGATTCAACAGCAGTAATGCTGAGTTCCATGATTTCGGCTATTTCAATATTGCTCAACCCATCGAGTTTGGACAACAAAAAAACTGTTTTTTGATTTTCGGTTAAAGTATTGATAACACCAAAGAGAATTTCGGCGTTTTCTTGATTTTCCAATTGTATTCCGGGGTGTTCAAAAGTAGTTGCATTAAAATAGTCTTTTTCATTTTCGCTCTTTTTCCCAAAAATATACAAGCGCTTTATGCTGTTCTTCTTTTTGATAAAATCCAAACAATTGTTGATGGTTATGCGATAAATCCATGTCTTATAAGACGATTTTTGATTGAAGTGCTGTAGGGAATGGTAAACTTTTACAAAAACGTCTTGTGTTACTTCTTCGGCATCTTCAATGTTTTGCAAGTAATGCAACGCCAAGTTGAATACCATAGATTTGTATTCATGATAAATGTTTTCAAAAATGACATTTTGTTGTGGCATTGGTTGGTTTAAGATTTCTTTAAGACTTGCATAAAGTTAAATGGTTTAAATGTAAAAGTATCTTTTTTCAACCTGTAAAATATTCCTATATTTGACCTTTCATTAAACATAGGAAGTTTACTATTGGAAGCAATAGTGCTAAATTATTTAATTTTTACACCATGAAATTATTAGAAGGAAAAGTAGCCATCATCACCGGTGCCAGTAGAGGAATCGGAAGCGGAATCGCCAAAGTTTTTGCCCAACACGGAGCTAATGTAGCTTTCACTTACAGTTCGTCTGCCGAAAGTGCCTTGGCTTTGGAAAACGAATTAACCGCTCTTGGCATCAAAGCCAAAGGTTATAAATCTAATGCTGCCGATTTTAACGAAGCCCAAAAATTAGTAGATGATGTAATGGCTGATTTTGGTAATGTTGATGTTTTAATCAACAATGCCGGTATCACCAAAGACAACCTTTTAATGCGTATGAGCGAGGAAGATTTTGATAAAGTAATCGAAATCAACTTGAAGTCGGTTTTCAATATGACCAAAGCCGTTCAAAAAATCATGCTGAAAAATCGTAAAGGTTCAATCGTAAACATGAGTTCTGTAGTAGGAGTGAAAGGCAATGCCGGTCAGGCCAACTACGCAGCTTCAAAAGCCGGTATGATTGGATTTACCAAATCGGTAGCTTTAGAATTAGGTTCGAGAAATATCCGTTGTAATGCTATTGCGCCGGGATTCATTGAAACAGAAATGACTGCCAAATTAAACGACGATGTTGTACAAGGTTGGAGAGATTCAATTCCGCTAAAACGCGGCGGAACTCCCGAAGATGTTGCCAATGCTTGTTTGTTTTTAGCGTCAGACATGAGCGCTTATGTTAGCGGACAAGTGTTAAATGTTTGCGGAGGAATGCTTACTTAATTAGCCATTACGAATTATTAATTACGAATTAGAGATTCTAATCGAGACACTTAAATGACGACAAACACTGTTTTACTAATAGTACTTTCTTTAGGAATAGCGTTTGCTGTGTCATTTTACCAATATTTATATAAAGCCAAAAGCCGGTCGAAAGTGACTTTGCTTTTGGCTTTTTTGCGTTTCTTTTCGGTTTTTGCCTTATTGCTTTTGCTGATTAATCCGATTATATCGCGTAAAACTATAGAAACCGTCAAGACGCCATTGCCAATTGTTATTGATAATTCAGCTTCTATGGCCGATTTAAAGTCGGATAAGCAAGCCTTGGAATTGTTCGAAAAACTTAAAGACAATTCGGCTTTGGATGATAAGTTTGAGGTTCAAGCCTATCAATTCGACGAAGATTTTTTACCGGCGGATACTATAGATTTCAAAGGCAAACAATCCAATATAGATGTGGTAGCTAAAAATCTGAAAAACATTTACAAAAACCAAACTTTCCCAACTGTTTTAATTTCCGATGGTAACCAAACTTCCGGTGAGGATTATGTTTTTGGGTTCAATCCGGCCAACAAAGTTTTTCCTTTGGTAGTAGGCGATACTACAACGTATTTAGACCTGAAGGTAGCCCAACTCAATGTTAACAAATACGCCTTTCACAAAAACAAATATCCGGTGGAAGTGTTTCTCAATTACGCCGGAACTAAAAACCTGAATGCGACTTTTAAAATCATCCAAGGCAATACGGTTTTGAATGAACAAACCATTAGTTTTTCTCCAACCCAAAAATCGGCTTCTCTAAATGTTTTATTGCCGGCTGATAAAGTAGGATTGCAAATTTTAAAAGCCACCATTGCTTCCAAAGAACAGGAAAAAAACACCTACAACAACACTAAGAATTTTGCGGTTGAAGTAATAGATCAAAAGACCGAAATTGCGCTGATTACCGATATGGTTCATCCCGATTTGGGCGCCATAAAACGCAGTATTGAATCTAATGCACAACGAAAAGTAACTATCATTAAACCTAATCAAGTCAATAGCTTAGAGAATTATAATGTTTTGATTTTATACCAACCAACTGTAGCTTTTAAATCGGTTTTTGAGAAAAATGCGAACGCTAAAATCAACACTTGGATTATTACCGGAAATGATACAGATTTTAATTTCCTGAATCAAAACCAGTCGCAATTTTCCTTTAAAATGAGTTCACAGAAAGAAGACTATTTGGCTTCATTTGAGACTCAATTCAATTTGTTTGCACTCGACAATATCGGTTTTGAACAATTTCCGCCTTTGGAAAATCCGTTTGGTACCATTACAGCCAATGGCAATACTAATGTATTATTATCTTCTGCTATTCGAAACATACCCACCAATCAACCTTTACTGGCTTTTAGCGAAGAACAAGGGAAACGTTCTGCCTATTTGTTTGGTGAAAATATTTGGAAATGGCGCGCCGATTACTATTTAAACAAAAAAGACTTTGTTGATTTCGATGTTTTCTTAGATAAAACCATACAGTTTTTGGCAACCAAAAACGACCGAAAATCGCTGGTAGTAAATCACGAACGTTTTTATAATTCTGGTGAAGCCATCGAAATTACAGCGCAGTATTTCAACAAAAATTATGAGTTGGATGAAAAAGCCCGTTTGACTATAGCCGTAACCAATACCAAAACCAAGCAGGTTAAGAATTACGATCTACTAAGAACGTCGAATGCTTTTCTGGTAAATTTGGACGGATTAGCAGCCGGAAACTATAAGTTTTCGGTGAAAGAATTGAATTCAAACGCTACCTATTCCGGTGGTTTTGAGGTGTTGGATTTCGATATTGAAAAACAATTTGTGAATCCCGATTGGAACAAGTTGAATCAATTGGCTACTCAAACCCAAGGAAAAGCTTATTTGGCCAACCAAGTTGAAGCTTTGGTAAAACAATTAACCGAAGACGAAAGCTACAAAGCCGTTCAAAAAACCATCACTAAAAAATCCCCTTTGATAGACTGGATTTGGTTGTTGATTTTACTGGCTACTGCTTTGGCCACCGAATGGTTCGTACGAAAATACAATGGTTTATTGTAATCGTTTCGCTTGCTTGCATTGCTTTTCCGCTATCAGTACAATAAGTATTCCGGCTATATAGGCCAAAATGTCTTCCCAAGAAAATGAAGTTCCGATGACCGTTTTAGCTACGGTATTATGCTGAAGTTTCAGTTTTTCAACCAAGGAGCAATATTGCAAAATTTCTATAGTAAAAGCAAAAAGCAATACTCCTAAGGCCGTTTTGAAAACCGAGATTTTGACAAACGATTTTACAAAACAGTAAATCAGGATAACTACCAAAACATCTCCCAGATAGGGCCGGATAAATTTGTCTTTGACAAAAAGCGCTATAACAACCTCAATCAAAAACAAAATTGCTGTCAAACCGAAATAAGTTTTGTTGAAATGCAACATTAAGATTAGTGTGTTTTACGGGTAATGGAAAAAAATTTCAAGCGAAGATAATCATAAAACAAGGCCATTATCAATACTACTGAAGCAATGAGTAAGGTTTTAATTTTGAGATAACCATAAGCAAATCCACCCAAAACACAACCGGCAAAGAAAAATGAGATGATAGACAAACGAAGGTAAATGTTCGATTTTAATTTGGTTTGTTGTTCCGGTTTTTTGTAAAAGAACAATTGCGAAAGTTCGATGCCCAAGTCGGTGAACAAGCCGGTCAAATGAGTAGTTCTAACTGTAGATTGTGAAACTTTGGTAACCAAAGAATTTTGTATTCCCATAGCAAAAAGCAATAAAAAAGCTTCTGTTTTGCCATGCCATGCATAAATATCTGAGTTTCCGAAAAACAAAGCTACACCCACTAAAATCATAATCTCCATAGCAATAGGAACCACATGGGCCAATCTTGGACGCTTTTGTAAAACAATTTCCACTACAGTATTGGCCGTAAAAGCGCCCAGCAAAAAGCATAAGGTAAAGACTAAGAAAGTTATTGCAATGGCATAATCTTTCCGCATAATTTCTTCAGCAAAGTAGGCAAAATGTCCGGTTACATTGGTGGTAAGTGTTTTTAAAGCTAATACGCCGGTAATATTAACAATGCCTGCCACCAAAGACAATAAGGCCGCCAAACGCAAGTTGTGCATAAAAGTCCGTGCTTTTCCTTGGTGTCTAAACATACCTTAAAAGTAGCGAATATTAGCCTTAAAATCCCATGTCGGGCGTTTATTTTTTTGACATTTAAAAAACTTTGTAAAATCCGTCAAACAAACAGTAGGTCATACAGTTAATTCGGCTATATTTGGCAAAAATTAACTTAAATATGATAAAAAAAATACTCTTAGCATCCTTTTTGGTTTTCGGATTAGCCGCTTCGGCCCAATCCACCGATTTGGATCCGTTTGACATCAATTATTCTTATGTCAACCTTCCTTCCAAACCTATAGTGGATAAAAAAAATCGAACTTATTCTTTTGTGACCAATATCGATCGCAATTTGCAATACAATAAACCCAAGTATTTTATTGAAAACCAAGTCACCATTAACGGCTTTGAAAAGAAAGAAAAAAACGGTTATTTGAGCATTGAAGTAGTATTGCAAAATCCGGCCATTACCAAAAAAGAAATCACCAACCGTGTGAGTTCATCTAAAGACAAAAACGGAAGGGTAACCAATAAGTATTATTACACTGTAGTCTATTCGTATACACAAGACGGAAATGCTAAAGTAGTAAGCAATGACGGTAAGGTTAGTAAAGTCATCAATTTTACCGCTCAACGCAGTGCTAAGAGCCAGGAATACGAGAACTATTCTCAGGCAGAGAGTTTTCAATACGGTATCCAAAATTTAATAAGAAACAATTTTACTACCGAAGTAGTCAATACTTTAAACAATGAGTTGAATGACGAATTCGGCTATCCGGTAAAAACAGGTGTGGATAAATTATGGATTTTGGCCAATAAAAAACATCCTGAGCAAATGGCAGAATACAATGCCTATTTGACCGTGAAAAATGCTTTCGACAAAATGAACTTTGCTGAGCCAACTGCTGACATTGCCAACGAAGTAAAAGAGTCAATTGCTTATTTTGAATCGTTGCCTACCAAGTATAGTGAAGATGAAAAAGCACACCGAAAAATCAGATACAGTGCTTATTTCAACTTGGCTAAAATTTATTATTTGTTAGACAATCCGACTAAATCCAACGAATATTGCCAAAAATTAATTGCCAATGATTATGATAAATCAGATGGAGAAACAATGCTTAAAGCCAACAATGAATTGTTGACTCTTTTTAAAGCCAATCAACTTAACAATCGCCATTTTGCGGTGGAAACCAAGAACTTTATTTTTGAAGAAAAGCAGCCTGTATATTCCGGAAATACTTCAAGTGCGCCGGTAAGCAACGCACCATACAGTATTGAAACCGACCAAAATTATATCATGGCTTATATGTTAACCATTAAAAAAGATACTATAGCCGGTTATATGCACAAAAGCAGAGCAATGAATTTGAGTGATGCTGTAACGGTTACCGTAAAAGACTTTCAAGGAAAATTTTCAGAAAGAAATTTCAAAGCTAATGAGGTTTCTCGCTTGATTTTGAGCAATGGAGAAGAATACGCCACTGTTTCTTTCCGTGTGTCTGTTGACAATGGAGGAATGACTATGGCTGCTGCGAGTAAAAAGTTTGTCAAAGAAATGTTTGTTGGAAATAAAATTGGGGTTTACCAGTATTTTAACGGAGAAGTCATACTGAAAATGGCCAATGAGTCTGAAGGGAAATCCAATGCTTCAGCCGGCTGGATGTTAGGCGCCAAAAAAAGATTTGAAGAAATGGCCAAAGGTTGTCCTTCGCTACTCGAAAGGGTGGAGAAGAAGGAATTTAAAAACAATCTCGAAAGCATACTAACTTTTGCAGAAGCATTAGAAGCTTGCAAATAAGACAAAAAAAGTCTCTCAATCGAGAGACTTTTTTTGTCTTATTTATTGAGTTTTTTTGTTTTTAACAAATGAGCGGTAGTTTGATAATAGGCAATGGTTTCATTCAGTAATTCTGTATTGAGTTTTGCCATTGGTTGTTCTTTGTAATGAATTTCAAATTCTGATTTTAAACCGCTTTTCTTTTCCTGAATCAACCGATATTGCTTTACTTGTTTCACCGGAGAAATTACGGTTAGTACATTGTTTTTAATCAACCCTAAATCTTGATAGGTAGCTACAAAAGCCCTTGGATGATAATTAGGACCAAAAATATTCTGTCCGTAAAACTTACTGTCGTATGAAAAATGCAGCATTCCCATTATGGTTGGCATTAAGTCGATTTGTGACATTAATGTTGAAACATGTTTTGGAGTAACAAATCCGGGCGCATAAACTATAGCAGGAATACGGTATTTTTCTAATGGCAATTCGGTTTTTCCCGAACTTGAAGCACAATGATCAGCCACAATTACAAAAACAGTATTGCTAAACCAAGGTTGTTTTTGTGCCATAGCAAAGAATTGTTTCAAAGCATAATCGGTATATTTCACACCACCGCTTCTGGATTTAGACGTTCCCGGAATGTCGATTTTTCCTTCCGGATAAGTAAATGGTCTATGGTTACTAACCGTCATAATGTGGTTGAAAAAAGGCCGACTTTGTTTAGCCTCATTGTTCATTTCTTGTATAGCCTTGCGGTACATATCTTCATCGCAAACGCCCCAAATGTTTTGAAAGGTTATCTCTTCAGGCTTGAATGATTTTTTGTCGATGATTTCATAACCATTGCCTCCAAAAAAATCTTCCATATTATCGAAAAAAGCATCTCCACCATAAAAATATTTAACCGCATAGCCTTTATTTTTGAAAACGAAGCTTGTAGAAAATTTATCTTTATTGTCTTTTCGCTTTACAACACTTTCGGCTGGACTTGGTGGCAAGCACAAAGTTACAGCTTCTAATCCTCTAACCGTTCTGTTGCCTACAGCGTAAAGATTTGTGAATTGCAAACTCTTTTCGGCTAAAGAATCTAAGAACGGAGTAATGTGCTTTTGGTTGCCATATTCCGTCATGAAGTCGCCACTCAAACTTTCCACTGTTATCAAAACTACATTTTTCTTTATTTCGTTGCTATCCGATTGAATTTTTCTCAAAGAATTATTACCCTTACTACCCTTGAATTCTCTGTTTAAAATAGCAAAAGCTTCATCCGATGGTAAGGTTTTATAATAAGTATCATAGTCTAATTCGCTATTTTCAAAAGCTACTGCAAATTTGTAAATACCATTGGCTTGCAATTCATTGGCGAATACATTGTTACTATTGGCTTCTTTTGCCAAATAAGGAATCCCCGGTAATGATACTATTACTAAAACAGCATATACACCTGAACTTTTGAGTTTTTCATTTACTTCCGGTAGTTTGTCTAAAAAGGATTTGGTTTGTTTGACTATCCCATAAGTCAGGCCAATTGTAACGACACCAACGCCTAAAAATAAGGGTATAACAGGATAAGATTCCATGATGTTTCCAATGACAGTATTGGTATAAACCAAGTAATCTACTGCTATAAAATTGTAACGAACGCCAAACTCATTCCAAAAGAAAAACTCGCTAACGGCATTCTGTACCATTATTAAAACAAAGAGAAAAACGGTAAACGAGTACAAGGCTAATCGCAACTGTTTTCTGTATTGCGGTAAAAAAAGTAACAACCCAAAACAAATTGTTTTAATGGCTACGAATGCTATACCAATTTCGGGTAAAGAACCACCGTATTCATCTAAAACAGTATTAAAAAAGGATACATAGATAAGCAGCAAAACTAAGACTGCAAAAGTGATGTATCCGTTGGGTGTCCTATATTTTTTATCGGATAAAAACAAAAGGTAAAGCCACAGAAAGGCACTTCCGACAAAGAATATCATTGCATCAGATAAACTGCCTAAAGTATATATTTTCAGGATTTCCTGAGCATCAAAATCAGATTGCGTAATAGGATGGAAGAGTAAAACTGTTCTTAAAATTGCATTGATAGCAATAAACAATAATAGTAGAATAATGAAAGGGGAATTCTTTTTAAATAATTTCATAAAATTAAAACTAATACATTCATAACAGATTCTGCCTGAAATACCCTATTAAGTATAAAATTAAGATTTCCTTAAGAAAAGTTTAGGCTGTTCAAAGGGTTCACTAAAACAATAATTTTACAATAGCGTAGGGTTCAACAAATCTTAACTGTTTTAGAAGAAAATAACCACATGAAAAATTCCTTTTTAATTGCATTCTTATTTTTAACTTCTTTAGGTTTTGCTCAAAATTGGTCCACCAATATTGAAGAAGCCAAAGCCAAAGCTACGACTGAAAATAAAACCATTGTTTTGGTGTTTTCCGGTTCAGATTGGTGTGCTCCATGTATTAAATTAGATAAAAATGTTTGGCAATCGGAGGCATTTAAAACATTTGCAGCAGAAAAGCTGGTTTTAGTACGCGCTGATTTTCCTAAAAAGAAAGCCAATGTTTTGCCGGAAGCACTTCAAAATTCAAACAAAGCTTTGGCTGAAAAATACAACCAAGACGGTTATTTTCCTTTGGTTGTAGTGTTAAATGCCCAAGGAAAAGTAATCGCCAAAAAAGGTTACGAGAACCAGAATGCAACCCAATACGTAACTGAACTACAAGCCCTAATTAAATAATAAATGAAATCGATTCTTTGTTTATTTCTTTTTCTCATCGGCTTGTCGGGAACCGCTCAAATTATTCACAAGCGAAGTTTGAGTTTGTTAGGCAGCCCGTTTGAGATTACGGTTGTAGCCAACGATTCTATCGAAGCTAACCAGTTTGAGGATTTGGCGGTGGAAGAAGTAAAACGAATTGAAAATTTAATATCCGACTGGATTCCGACTACACCCTTATCGGAAATCAATAAAAATGCCGGAATCAAACCGGTTAAAGTGCCTCAAGAACTCATAGATTTGATAGAACGATCCATTAAAATTTCCAAACTAACCGACGGTGCTTTCGACATCAGTTATGCTTCAATGGATAGAATTTGGAAATTTGATGGTAGTATGAAAGCAATGCCATCACCGGAGGCTATTAAAAATTCGGTAGCCAAAGTTGGTTATCAAAACATCATTATTGATAAAGAACAACAAACTGTTTTTCTGAAATTAGCAGGAATGAAGTTAGGCATGGGTGGTATCGGACAAGGTTATATAGCCGATAAAATTAAAGCACTCTTACTCACTAAAGGTTGTGCTGCAGGTTTGGTAAACGTTTCAGGAGACATTAGCACTTGGGGAAAACAACCCAATGGTAAACCATGGAAAGTTGGGATAAAAAACCCAATGAACAAAAACAAAATTTTTGCGACCTTTCCCTTAGAAGATACTGCTGTTGAAACCTCAGGGAGTTATGAAAAATATGTTACCTTCAACGGTAAAAGATATTCTCATATTATTGATACACGTACGGGCTATCCGGCAACAGGTTTAATAAGTGTGAGCATTTTTGCCAAAACAACAGAACTGGCCGATGCCTTAGCGACAGGTGTTTTTGTATTAGGCAAAGAAGTAGGGATGGATTTAGTCAACCAATTACCCGGCATAGGTTGTATCATGGTTGACGAAGAAGGAAAAGTGACTACCTCCAAAAATATTGACATTAAAAATTATCAAAATGAATAAAATTCTGAGCCTAATGGCTATACTGTTAGTTTTTTCTTCTTGCACTGCTGTGAAAGAATACGAGAAGGAATACATCAACGATCCCGAAATGAAATTATCTGCCAAAACTGCCGAGCGCTATGAAGTAACTTTCCAAGTGTATCGTGAAGCAGCAGCCGGTGCCAACGGTGGAAAAACCGGTGGTGGCTGCGGATGTAATTAATATTTAGAATGAAAAAGTACCTATTTATATTCGCCTTACTCAGTGGTTTCCAATCTTTTTCCCAAGACAAAGATTCAACCGCTACCTTTAAAAAGAGGGTTTTAGAAGCCACTGAAGTGGATTTTTTAATAAGCTATTACAAACAGGATGGTGTCCATTCCGCTGTATCAGGCGGTATGGGCTCGGAAAAATTAACCGATTTAGCCTCTAATATTGTAGTGAGTATGCCTATGAGCGCCGATGCCATATTAACGGTTGATGCCGGACTTTCAGCTTATACTTCCGCCTCTTCCAGTAACATTAATCCATTCAATAGCAGTGGTGCTTCAGGTGGCGATGACGACGATGATAGGGCAGGAACAGATCCTTACGGAACGCCTTGGTTGGCTTCTTCCGGAGCTTCAGCACAAGATGCCTTAGCCAGCGTAGTAATAAATTACAGTCACAGTTCCGATGATCGAAATTTTATATGGAATGCCGATGTGGCTTTTTCTAACGAATACGATTATACCTCTATAGGTTTTGGTGGCGGTATTGCTAAATTATTCAATCAGAAGAATACCGAATTGAGCTTAAAAGCTAACGTTTATTTAGACCAATGGCGTCCAATTTTACCAACAGAATTACACGAGTATGACAAATACGGCAGTTCATTCCTAAATAACGGATACTTTAGTGGTGTAACAGTTTATGACCAAAATGGTTTGGCTTCCAATGCCTATTTGCCTTCTCAGTTTAAAGACATTCAATCGGTTAACAGGAACTCTTATTCTTTGTCTTTTTCGTTCTCTCAAATTTTAACCAAGAAATTACAACTGTCTTTATTTTTTGATGTTTTACAACAGGAAGGATTATTGTCTACGCCTTATCACCGAATCTATTTTGCAGACAAGGCCAACTACTACATAGGTCAAACACAATACATACCTGTTTATGAAACCGCTGAAAATGTTGGTGTGTATAGATTGGCTGACGATATTGAACGTTTGCCGAAATCGCGTTTCAAATTGCCAATAGGAGTGAGGTTGAATTACTACATCAATGAAACCTTCAAGTTGCGCACTTATTACCGTTACTATACCGATAATTGGGGCATTTCCGCTCACACGGCTAATGTTGAAGTGCCTATCAAGTTGAATGATAACTTTACGGTTTATCCGATGTATCGTTATTACACGCAAACAGAATCTAAATATTTTGCTCCTTTTGAAACCCATGTTTCAACTGAAAAATATTATACCTCTGATTACGATTTATCTACTTTTAATTCTAATCAGTACGGACTTGGAGCTACTTATGTAGATATTTTTACCAAAGCCCATATTTGGAAATTCGGACTCAAAAATATTGATTTCCGCTATAACCATTATGACCGTAGTGATACGCTAAGTGCCGATATTGTCTCGTTGGCCTTTAAGTTTGTAATGGATAAATAAAGAATAACGGCATATTAAAAAAGCAATCCTTTTGGGTTGCTTTTTTACTTTCTAAGAATCTTTTCTAAGGCTTTTCCTTTGGCTAATTCGTCAACCAATTTGTCAAGATAACGTATTTTTTGCATTAAAGGATCTTCTATTTCTTCCACACGATAACCACAAATAACCCCTGTAATTTTCGATACATTAGGATTCATTTTCGGTGCTAAAGCAAAGAAATCTGCAAAGCTGGTTTTGTTGGTAAGGTGTTTGTTCAAGGTTTCAGCATCATAGCCTGTTAGCCAAAAAATTACCATTTCTAATTCTTGTTGGTTGCGCCCTTTCGACTCCACTTTTTTGATGTAATGCGGATATACACTGGCCAAAGGCATGGCGAATATTTTTTCGTTTTTCATTTTAATTTTCCGGTTTGAAATGGATTACATATTTCTCATTACAGCTAAAAACACCAATAGTTCCGTAAAACTAATCAAATTAAATTTCACTTAAAAACCCTAAAGCATTTGAAGGCTTAAACTGAAAAAGTAGTAACTTAGCTTGAGTTAACACTGTAGTTTATGAAACACCTTTTAATTGTTGAAGACGAAGAAGGCATTGTTCAGTTTTTAAAGCAAGGATTGGAAGAAGAAGGCTATCAAGTAACCGCCGCAACCAACGGTAAAGCCGGTTTAGAAGCTTTTACCAATGGTAAGTTCGATTTGTTATTGCTCGACTGGATGTTGCCTAAAATGACCGGTTTAGAATTGTGCAAAGCCATCAGACAAACCAATACTAAAGTGCCTATATTGTTTTTAACAGCCAAAGATACGGTACAAGAAACCGTAGAAGGTTTAAAAGCCGGTGCCAACGATTACATTAAAAAACCTTTTAGTTTTGATGAATTGGTGGAACGAATTAAAGTCCAATTAAGAGACCAACCGGAAGAAGAAATTCTGCAATTAGGTCCGATAGAAATTAATCTGCAAAAACACCAAGTCACCGTCAATAAAAAAGAAGTTTCGTTTACCCAAAAAGAGTTCGACTTGTTGCATTATTTAGTGAAGAACAAAGGTAAAGTGTGTTCGAGAACCCAAATTATTCAAGATGTTTGGGACATTCATTTTGAATACGATACCGGTGTGATTGATGTGTTTATGAATGCCATCCGAAAAAAACTCAATCTAAAAGTAGAAGAAGATTTTATCAAAACCATACGTGGCGTAGGTTATATTGCCAACGATGAATCTTAATTATGCAACAACTTTCGTTTAAAAACAGAATAGCTTCCAACTATATTATCACCACAGCTTTATTGATTTTTGTGGTGTTTTTTGCTATTTATTCTATTGTAAAATTCAGCATTTACATTAGGGTAAACAACGAAATCAAAACCGAAGTCGCAGAACACTTGCAAGAAATTGAAGTTATAGAAAACTGTGTTCTCTTGATAGAGGAAGAAGAGTGGAAGCTCAGTCAGTTTAATAAGGTAGAAGTCAGTCCTGCTTTCATTCAGTTTGTTGATGAATTGGGAACTATGGTAGAAAAATCGCCCAATTTAAAACAAAAGCAATTGGTATTTAAACCTGATGCTCCGGTAAATGAATTATTCGATACCAAATTGGAAAACATATCCGTTCGCCAAATTCAAGTCCCGCTGTACCAAGGGACCAAAATTATCGGTTACTTGATAGTAGCCATGTCTTTGGAAGATTCGGTTATGGTATTGAACAACTTGTTTAAAATTATGTTATTGGCTTATCCTCTGATCTTGTTGGTATTGTTCCTTATAGCCCGATTTATAGCCGGTAACAGTATCAAACCCATCAGTGCCATTATAGAGACATCGAATATTATTACCAAGGACAACTTAAAATCGAGGATTCCGCTTCCACAAAATCGTGATGAGTTGTTTATTCTATCCAAAACCATCAATAATTTATTGGATAGGGTGGAAAATGCTATAGAAAGAGAAAAACAATTCACTTCGGATGCTTCTCATGAATTGCGCACTCCTTTGGCTGTTATTAAAGGAACATTAGAAGTTTTGATTCGTAAACCACGTGATCCTGAAGAATATAAAGAAAAAATTACTTTTTGCGTAAGTGAAGTCAATCGCCTGAATCATCTGGTAGACGAATTGCTTTTATTGGCTCGTTTTGAGAACCAAAGGCAAACCTTAAAGCTCGAAAGCGTTTCATTAAATGCCGTATTTTTAGACGTCATTTCCAGAAACTCAACGATAATTACAGAAAAAAAATTAAAGTGTCAAGCGCATTTTACCAAGGATTATTATGTTACTACCGATGCTTACTTGCTCGGAATTATTGTCAACAATATACTAACTAATGCCGTTAAGTATTCCAAACCAAACGATACTATTGTCTTCGAAATTTTGGAAACAGACTCAGGAACTTTATGTTCAATAGCTGATAACGGAATTGGAATTGCGCAAGAAGATTTGCAAAAAATATTTGATCAGTTCTATCGCTCTAAATCGAACCAACATCCCGAAATAAAAGGTACCGGATTGGGATTGTCAATCGTAAAAAGATTATCTTTATTACTTCAAATTGAATTGCAAATTGAAAGCGAAGAACACAAAGGCACTAAAGTGATTTTAAAATTTCCTAACTAAAACCAATATCATATGAACGAAGCACACTTACACATGGTAGTGAATCATTTTCCTATCATCGGAACCATTCTGGGAGCCGGAATAATACTCGCCGGAATTTTTTTAAAAAACAACACAATCAAAAACGTAGCTTATGTACTTTTTGTAGTAGCTGCAGTTTTTGCTGCCGCTAGTATGGCTACCGGCGAAGGTGCCGAAGAAATGGTTGAGGATATGCCAACTGTTGGACACGACATCATTCACGAACACGAAGAAATAGCCGAAAAATTAGCCTTGGCACTTTATGTTTTAGGAGCTGTTTCGCTTTTTGGCTTGTATGCCAATATCAAAAAACACAGCCAGTCTAAAATGGCCGCGATAGTAACTTTGGTCATCAGCATAGTAGCAATTTATTTTGCGCAACTCACCGGAACAACCGGAGGAGAAATTCGCCATACTGAAATCAGAACTAATGGCACCGGTTCGGAAGCAGCACCAAATACGGCTTCGGAAACCGAAAGCGAACACGAAGAATAATAGAGCGTTAAAAAAACCGATAGCTTTCTATCGGTTTTTTTATATCAAATTAGAAACCAATTCACTATTAAGTATTGGTTTCATAAGGGCAATAGGCTATATTTACAAATTATAAGACAATCTCAAGTCTTCAAGCTCAATTATAAAGAATATGGCAAAAAAGACCTATGCTCGTCACAATTTTCATTCTCATACATTCTGTATCTGGAAAGAAGTGCCGTTTGCCGCCATAAGTGAGTTAAAAGTTAATTATACCAGTCAGTCCGGTAGTCAGTATATTTTTACTGAAAACGGTTTGTTTCGCATTTCCAATCATTGGGGAAGAGTTGCCAACTGTCATTGGCGACTGATTCCGTTATCTGACTTTAAAAGCCAGCATACCACAGTAGCTTATGCCAATTGGTCCGATTTTTATTCCAACAACGATACTTCCAAATTGTTTTACATTAAAGTAGATTGGACAACCAAAGAAGTTAATTTTTATCACAAGCACTCTGCCGACCCCAGCGAGAAAGTAATTTTAAGAAACGCCAAAGAAATAGCCAAAACCATTCGAACCATTAAAGAAGTATTTGCTCAAGAGGATTGGGCCAAGTATTTACAATACGATGACTTGGAAACACTAAGAGAAAAAGTGGTGGCAGAGTTGGTTTATACTTCAAAAACATTTTTAGAAATAAAAAAAGCTTATCTGACCTAAGCATTTATTTCTATCAGTTGCAACTGGCTTTTAAGACGCTCAATCAACATATTCATCATTCGTTTGTTCAAGTTGGAGGAATTCTGAATATATTCTGCATATTCATCTAAAGTAAAAAAGGCGATAACCATTCCTTTGAGCGAATTTCTGAATTTGATATCTCTCTGAATTACATTCTCAATGTAAGCCATCTTTTTTTCGGGTGTTAACGAAAAAAACACACTCTTTTGCTTGATGGCATAATTGATAAAAACCTGAATAAACAAATCATTTTGTAACTTCAAAATAGGGCGAAGGGTTCTGTTTTGAAAAATCTCCTCCAGAGAAGATTGGTTACTGATAGTGCCTAATGTTTCTCCTCTTAATTCAAGAACGTTGTGATCTCTGGGTTCCATAGATTATAGCTTAAAGGTTAATGGCTTTTACCAATATTGATAAATCAGGAAGTAGAACATACATCATGTAATCAATACTTTAAAGTTATAAAAAAACCTCTGCGGTTAAACAGAGGTTTTTTTATAGTTATTAATAATCTAATGTTAATTATTCAATTTGAATACAACCTTGCGAACTAAGCGTTTAGCGTATTCAGAGTTTTTATCCACTGAGCTGTCAATTCCGGCTCCTTTAGCAGAAAGTCTGGCAGGGTCAATTCCGGCTTTAATCAAGATGGCTTTAACATTCTCTGCTCTGGTAGCTGCCAACTTTTCATTTTTAGCAGTATTTCCAACTTCATCAGCATATCCTGAAATCTCAACAGTAGCATTAGGGTTGTTTCTTAAATAATTCAAGATGAAACCAATATTATCTGAAGAGGCAGGTGTTGGCATAGAAACAGATTTGTCAAAGTAAGCCGCAATGTAACCGTCATTAATCAATTGCTCAATCATGCCTTTAGACAATACGGTATTGTTGTTGTTGGTGATAGAGCTGTCGATGTATTTCTCCAACTCATCAGGTACACCATTAGTGTTTTTGTCAACCATTCTACCTTTAGTATCAACAGCTACACCGGCAATAGAATTGTTTTCTGCATCAAGATAATCAGGAACACCGTCTTTATCAGTATCGTTCATTAATGTTTCTATCTCACCGATACGGCCATTCAACTCTTTCAATTCTTTATCTTTCTTATCTTCTATGATAGCCCAGTCACCATGGATTTTTTCGCTACCAAATGAGTAGGAGATACCCAACGAAGTTACTACCATTTGACCGGCTAAGTTATTAGAGTTATCAGAGTAAGAACCGTCCCAATTGAAATGCTGTCTGTAATTGTTGGCTACACTAAAATCTCCAAAAACCGCAAAATGATCGGTAATTCTGAATTGAGGAGAAAAGCCAAGAATCAAACCACCATTGTATTCAGTTAAATTATAGTTTTGATCATTCGGCAAAACATTTTTAGTTTTAGAAGTCATTCTCGATAATTGAAGACCTCCGTGCAATAATAAACCAAAACGGCCTGCAGACTCTTGCAAGTTAAATAATCTGATGGCATTTATAACACCTTGAAATCCAAAACGGTATTGAACCATTTTAAAATCTAAACTTCCGCTTCCGGACTGATTGTTAAACTCTTCGTAGTTCAAGTCGGCTCTCACTCCAAATGTCGGACTAATCATGTAACGACCTGCGATACCAAAACTGTTAGCTTGTATTCTTCCGAAGAACTTTTCAGGGTTACTCGAAAAATAGCCGTCTTTGTATGGTCTTACTCCTTTACCTTGACCCACAGAAACTTCAATGGACCATTTGTTGTAGCTGTCACCAATAACACCAGTAGTGTCAACAGCAACCTGAGCACCGGCAGTATAGATAGATAATAATGCAAGTAATGATAGTAGGCCTTTTTTCATATTTGAAATATTTATATACAAAATAAATGTTAAAACTATGCAAATATAGACGTTTACAATTAATAATCAACTTTTTTGGCTATTAAAACAGTAACGAAATAAGGCTAAAACGTGATTTTTAATAAGAAAACGATTTCGGTTAAGATTATATTAAATCGATAGTACTAGCGGAATTATGGCGTAAATTTGTCCAACAATTGTAAAAATATGAGATTTCATACCAGAAAATGGGTAAAACCGGAAGATTTGAACCCTAACAGTACTTTATTCGGCGGCAGATTGTTAGCATGGATTGACGAGGAGTTGGCTTTGTATTCCATTATTCAATTAGAAAACCCAAAGATTGTAACCAAACACATGTCGGAAATCAATTTCAGAAGCTCTGCCAAACAAGGTGATATTGTAGAAATTGGTATAGATGTGGTGAAATTCGGCAAAACCTCCTTAACCTTGACTTGTCAAGTACGAAACATGATGACAAGAGAAATCATCATTACTATCGACACCATTACTATGGTAAGTTTAGGGACTGATGGAAAACCAAAAGCGCACGGTAAAACGCAAATCGAATATGTGAAAGACCGATTGGAATAAATTAGTTCACAAAATCGATTTTTCCTGAAGGCATTTCGTAAATCTCCAAATCGAAATAGGTGATGGAGGCAAAAATATGGTCGAAAATATCGGCCATGATGTACTCATAATTCTCAAACCTTTTATCGTTTGAAAACGTATAAATTTCCAAAGGAATCCCTTGTGGCGTAGGTTGTAATTGGCGACAAAGTAAAATCATGTCTTTGTTCAATCCGGGATACTGACTCAAATACTGTGTAATGTATTTTCGGAATAATCCGAAGTTGGTCATATTACGACCGTTTATCAACAAGCTTTTGTCAATATCGTGACTGGCATTGAACTTATTAATCTCCGACTGTCGCGTATCTATGTATTTGGTAATTAACTGAATTCGTTTTAATTCCTCCAACTCACTTTCCTTTAAAAAACGAATACTTTGGGCTTTGATTAAAATATGTCTTTTGATTCTTCTCCCTTTGGAGTCTAACATACCGCGCCAGTTTCTGAATGAATCCGAGATTAAGCTGTAAGTCGGAATTGTAGTAGTAGTATTGTCGAAATTTCGCACTTTGACAGTGGCCAAATTAATCTCGATTACATCACCATCGGCACCAAATTTATCAAAAGTAATCCAATCGCCAATTCGGACCATATCGTTTAGAGATACCTGAACACTTGCCACAAAACCCAAAATAGTATCCCGGAAAATCAAAATAATAATGGCCGAAACCGCTCCGAAAGTCCCCAACATGGCATTGGTGCTGATGTCAAATATTTTGGACACAATTACAATAAACCCGAAAATCCACAACACTATCATTATGACTTGTATGTAGCTGTCGATAGGCTTATCGCTGAAAGAAGGGTTGGTTTTTAGATGATCTCGAAAAGCGTGCAAAATCGTTTTGATAATCCACAAACTCAAAAGCACTATGTATATCGCGATGAGTTTACCAAATATATCTTCCCAATACACAAAGTTTTTCAATATGATAGGCATCGATTTATAAACAAAAAGCAGCGGAATCAAATGCGAGATATACTTGGCTGTTTTATTGGAAACCAACAAATCATCAAACCTGGTTTTGGTTCTTCGGGCAGTAATAATTAAGGCTCTAACCAAAACATACCTAAAGATGGTAAAGATAAAATAAGCTAAAACGGTGAGCACTGCAATATTGATAACCAAGCTTAAATAAGCCGATAAAGTTTCTCCAAAGTCCCATTTTTGAAACATCGGATAACTCCAACCAAATATTTTCTCTACTATTTTATGCATTCTTCACATATTTTTTTTCAATATAAAAGGTCGCGAAAGGCAATAAAGAAGCCAATTGCACTATGAAAAAATCTCTCAAACTCCATTTTTGTTCATCGCGAATAAGTATGGCTAACAACACATACCCCATAAATAATAAACCATGTGCCATACCAACCGGAAACAATAAAGTTTTATACAAAGTCAAATCGTTAGGTTTGATAACCAGCATATTAAAAAATAAAATCAAATAGGAAACGCCTTCAGCAACGGCAACGAACTTGAATAATTTTGTCATGATTTATAGCAATTTGCCACAAAATTAAGCAATAACAATTTAAACCGCCCAAAAAGAAGTTACATTTGTTTTTTATCCCAACCATGAGCAAAAGAGATTTAAAAAAGTATTTAGCAGAATTATCTAAAGAACAACTCGAAGAGCAATTGTTGGAACTTTATGATAAGTTTAGCGATGTAAAGGTTTATTACGACTTTGCTTTCCATCCCAATGAGGAAAAACTCATCCGCGAAGCCAAATTCAAGATTTCCAACGAATACTTTCCCCTTAAAGGTAAAAAACCTAAAATGCGACGTTCAGTAGCTCAAAAATTCATCAAGCATTTCAGAACGCTTGGTGTTGATGTTTTTTTAGTAGCCGATTTGATGCTGTATAACATAGAAATTGCGCAAGCTTTATCAGCCGAACGAACTCCAAAACAGATGATGTTTTACAAAAGCATGTCCATTTCTTTCCATCAAGCTGTGGCGTTTCTAATTGAACACGGCATTGTAAACGAATTTTACGATAGAGTAGTGGCTATCAAAGATGCAACTGTCCGTCAAAATTGGTCCAATCATTATGATTTTACAGCAGTTACCGAGCGACTCGAATATTAAATTTTAGTTATTTACCGGTTTTCATGATGCAATAACTCTTTTTTAGCTGTACTTTTGCAAAATTGTACAAAACGCTATGTCTCATAAAGATTTAAAGGTAGAAATTGAAGAAAAAAAGGAGCTTTACGACTACCAAAAGGGAGATATTGACAAAATTTTTGAGCGATTAGACAATGCTCCTAATGATTACCATTTGCTGTATCAATTGCCTACAGGCGGGGGAAAGACGGTAATTTTTTCAGAGATTGTTCGCCGATATTTATCCAAACACAACAAAAAAGTTGTAGTACTGACACATCGAATTGAGCTTTGCAAACAAACCTCTAAAATGCTCAAAGGTTTCGATGTTAAAAACAAAATCATCAACAGCAATATTAAAGAGCTTCCTGATCAAGATGAGTATTCTTGTTTTGTGGCCATGGTGGAAACCCTTAAAAACCGCTTAAACGACGAGAAATTGATGATTGATAATGTTGGTTTGGTGATTATCGATGAAGCCCATTACAATTCCTTTCGTAAATTGTTCAGTCAGTTTAAGAATTCTTTTATCTTAGGGGTAACAGCTACACCTTTGAGCTCAAACATTAAGCTTCCGATGCATCAAAACTATGATGAACTCATTGTAGGTGACACCATACAATCATTAATAGATAACGGTTTTTTGGCCAAAGCCACAACTTACAGCTATGATGTTGGTCTAACGTCACTCAAAGTGGGCATCAATGGCGATTACACCGTAAAATCTTCAGATGATTTGTATATGAATATGGTGATGCAAGAAAAGTTATTGCATGCCTACACTGAAAAATCACTGGGCAAAAAAACCTTGATTTTCAACAACGGAATTAATACTTCTTTGTATGTTTACGATACTTTCAGAGAAGCCGGATATGCTATTAAACATCTCGATAATACCACATCGGCTGAAGATCGGAAAGAAATTTTGCAATGGTTTAAAAAAACACCGGATGCTATTTTAACTTCGGTAGGTATTTTAACCACCGGATTTGATGAACCAACCGTAGAGAGTATTATTTTAAACAGGGCAACCAAATCGCTAACGCTATATTTTCAAATGATAGGACGCGGTTCTCGAAAATTACCGAATAAAGATGAGTTTACGGTTATTGATTTAGGGAACAATGCTTTAAGGTTTGGATTATGGAACGATCCCGTTGATTGGCAGCACATTTTTAAATCGCCCGAATACTATTTGGAAAGCTTGCGCGATGATGCCGAAATTGAGTTGAATTTCAAATACAGCATGCCGGAAGCTGTTCGAAAAATGTTTGCTAAAACAGCTGAAGTAACCATGGATATTGAAGCTGAGTTTAAAAAAATAACAGCGCTGAATTTACGATCCAAAGAAGTCATTGAGCGTTCTGTAAACCAACACGCACTTATGTGTGTTGAAAATGCTGAAGATTTGTATGGCGCCAAAATGTTATCCAAATTGTTAAACGATGATATTGAAAGTCGTGTTAAGCGCTATGTAAACTGTTTGGGAAAAACCAGTAAAAATTACCGTGAATGGCTTATTGAGGATTATAAAACCAAATTAAGTTTGGCTATCGGAAAAAAATTCAGAGAACTCAATTTTTAAATTGATTATTGACGTTAATCAATCTAATGTGTTGTATTACAGGGTTTAAAATAATTCATGTTTTGTTTAAATTGCTTACACGATGCAAACTATAATTTATATTATGTAAAATAGAATTTTTGATAAATTCAAACTTATAATCCTAATATTAGTTTTCAAATCTTTTTAACAATTACCCTTTCTTGCAGAAAGCTTTACTATTTTTGTGACGGTATTTGTGTTTTCAAAAAATGTATTTATGAGTAATTCTGTCGCTGAAAATATTGCTAATTTTCTAAGAGAATATCCGCCGTTTAATTATTTGCGTCACGACGAATTAATTCAGGTTGCTACCAGTATTGGCGTGGTTAGTTTGGATAAACATAAAACTTTATTCAAAATCGACGATAAATTACACGATAGTTTTTATGTAGTGGCTTCCGGCGTGGTAAATCTTTCCGTTATTGCTGATGCCGAAGAAACATTACTCAATAAATGTTATGCCGGAGATGTTTTTGGTTTACGTCCGTTTTTTGCTAAAAACAACTACATGATGACAGCCAAAGCACGTGAAGACAGTATTGTCTATGCTATCCCTATTGCTGTTTTTAAACCCTTTGTAGCACAAAATCCACAAGTTTTAGACTTTTTATTAGAGAGTTTTGCTACCAATACACGAAACCCATTCGATAAAGAAAACCGTGGCAAGCTTATCACAGATAATGTTTACACTGAGAACCAATCGAATGAGATTCAGTATTTTCAATCTTTAGCGTACAATAAAGCTCCTTTAAAAATTGCCGGAAATACCGCTGTGAAAGATGCTGCTCAGTTGATGACAGAAAACCTGATAGACAGCGCCATAATTATTGAACAAAATTGCCCTATCGGCATAGTTACAGATACCGATTTCAGAACCAAAATTGCTAACGGTCGTTTTCCTATAGCGGTTAATGTCGACAAAATCATGTCGGCTCCGGTAATCACAGTTCCCGAAAATGTGTCGGTTGCCGAAGCCCAATTACTATTACTAAAGCACAATGTAAGCCATCTTTGTGTAACTCTCGATGGTTCAGATAAATCAGAGGTTAAAGGAATAATATCCGAACACGATTTAATTGTGGCTCAAGCCAATAACCCCGGTGTATTAATCAAGGAAATCAAACGTTCACTAACTCCTAAAGAGCTAAAATCTGTCCGTGAAAAGCTAACCGATTTAATACAAAGCTCTATCGCTAAAAATATCCCGTTACCTCATATTTACAACATTACCGGAGAAATCATCACTGCCATCATCCGTCGCTCGGTAGAACTGGCTATCTTAGACTTAGGTTCTCCTCCGTCGCGTTTTGCCTGGTTAAGTATTGGAAGTCAAGGACGTAAAGAACAATTGTTGCTGACCGATCAAGATAGTATCTTAATTTTTGAAGATGTTGCCACGGAAAAATACAGAGATGTTAAAGATTATTTCCTCAAACTATCTAAAAGAGCTACGGCTATTTTAGAGAAAGTGGGTTACCAATACTGCCCTAACGGTCACATGGCCAGCAATATGCTTTGGTGTAAATCTATGAGTGATTGGATCAAACAATACAACAATTGGATGAAAATGCCGGGTGAAAAATCTAACGATATCAGTAGTATCTTTTTCGACTATGAAATTGCTTTTGGCGAAGGTAAAATTGAAGATTCTATCTCTGATTTAATTTTTGCCAATACTAAAAACAATGCACTTTTCTTCGATTATCTCGGCAATGATACTTTGCGCAAAAACCCACCATTAAATTTCTTTAAAAAATTTAATGTCGAAGAAGAAGGTGAACACAAAGGAAAATTTGACATCAAAAACCGTGGCATCATGCCATTGGTTGACGGTGCGAGACTCTTTGCTTTAAGTTTGAATTTACGCGGCATAAACAACACCTATGCCCGATTCAAACAATTGGCTTTGGTTGATCCTAAATTCTCCGAAATTTACTTGAACTGTGCCGATGCTTTCCTTATTTTGTCAAAGTTCAGAACTTTGGAAGGTTTAAAAAATGACAGTTCCGGAGATTTCATTAATATAGAGGAGTTGAGTAAAGTAGAACGTGAAAGGCTCAAAAATGCCCTATCCCCAATGAAAGATTTGGAAGAACTGATTAAAGACAAATTTCAATTAACACAATTCTCCTAACATGCTGGATTGGATTAAAAACATCAATAAAGAATACCCCGATTTTTGGAAAGCATATTTGGCCAAGTTTGAAACCAAATCCAATCGCTATGTTGTTTTAAGTACAGAAACCACCGGTTTAAACCCGAAAAAAGATGTGATCCTCTCTTTTGGTGCTTTTGCTGTGGTAAACGATATGATTAAAATTGGTGACAACTTTGAAGTAGTGATATTGCAATACAAGTACTTACACGATAACGGCTTGTCTAATGAGTTTTTAATCGAGAGTAAATTGCCAAAGCTAGCCGAGCCTCAGGCAATGCAAGCGTTAATAGAATACATCGGAAACTCTGTTTTAGTTGGTCATCGCATTCATTTTGATATTGAATTGATCAACGAAGCCTTGGAAAAAATGTCATGCGGAAAGTTAAAGAATGAAGCACTCGATATCGAAATTATGCATCAGAAACACTTAGACATTACCAACAAATCATTCTCTATAGATGACATGGTGAAGCATTACAAATTGCCGTTAAGCGATAAGAACTCTGCTTCCGATGATGCCTATGCCATCGGATTATTGTTTTTAAAACTCAAAATGCTTTTAGGATTCAAATAAAAAACCCGGTTTAGAGCCGGGTTTTTCGTGATCTGTCAAAATCAAACAAAACAATAATCAAACTATTTTTTTATAAACATGTTGGTGTAATATTTTTTTCCGTTATCAGGGTTAATGGTTACAGAGATACCTAGGTGGGTATAATCACCTTCAATGTTGGCTTTGTGCGAGGGACTGTTTAACCAAGCACTCATAGCACTTTCAGCCGTTTGATAGTTGTAAGCAATGTTCTCTCCTACTTTTTCAGCGTTTAGTACTCGTACCAGGTTGTCTGAACGTTGTTGGAAGTAATCGTGATTCACCACATTGTTATCAATCATGTAAAAGTTGTGCTCTTCCGATTTGTAAGAGATGTGATTGATAACTGCTAATGGATTTAATCCTTTGCTTTGACGGTAGTCGTTGATTAAAGTAATCAACTTTAACTCAGTTTCGTTGTAATTGTAAGTAGTTACAACTTGTTTGTCTTCAGCACCGGCTTCTGAGGAATCAGAAGAACAAGAAACCATAGTGAACAAAATTGCTAACGGCAACAATGCTCTAAACATTTTTGCTTTCATAGTAGTAGGTTAAGTTTTTAATAAAGTAGATGTGGGGCAAACACTTTATTGATTAATAATGACAGATTGTAAATAAAGTAGATGTGGGGCAAACACTTTATATATTTTCTTTTCTAAGAACGTATCGTTTGATTTGATTGGACAATATTAGCAAAAACACCGATTAAAATACAAATAAAATCGAT
>Ga0207952_1000531_pt1 | contig 28702 bp, 27 predicted proteins | sample SubbioR12Aug_8Ca_FD_184831 | JGI IMG/M metagenome (GOLD analysis project Ga0207952, IMG submission 184831) | Serpentinite rock and fluid subsurface biosphere microbial communities from McLaughlin Reserve, California, USA - CR12Aug_8Ca (SPAdes) | ecosystem: Environmental > Terrestrial > Deep... | reverse complement strand
CCCCCCCCCCCGCCACACCGCACCCCGCAGCCGCGCAATCCGCGCTACGCGAGCTGCTCGATACCGCATGCCGAGCCAGGCCAATCCGCCAACGCTGGCGGTCATGATGGCCATCGCGCCGAAATCACTTCGCGGCACGGGCGACACGAGGTTCATCAGCCCGTAGAGCGCCAGTAGGTTCCACGCGATATCGAAGACCAGATTTGCGGATTTCATAGCGCGATCGCTCCCGTGTTGAGTAGCCGCACCCGAAACGGCACCGCGCTCCGCATGCCGCGCCGCCGTACTTCGTCGTCCCGCTCGCGCCGCATCGCACGGCGCAACGCGCCCTTCAGCCAGATCTCGTCGCTCGCATCAAACCGCGAGGGGTCAAGCTCCCACAACTCGTGCCGCGCCTCGGACACGAGCTCGCCAGCCGTTGTGCTCCCGTCCGATGCCAGCCCCTGCGCCGTGCGCTGCACCCATCCCTCGATCTGCGCCCAGGCCAGTGCGTGCGCCGCCGCCTCCGGGTACACCACGGCCGCACTTTGCGTTTCCATCACCCCCGCCAGCGCCGCCTGCGGAATCACCAAATCCGTCGGCGCCGAACCACTCTCCCTGACGCTCACGCGAACACCTCCATGAGGGCGCGCCCTTCACCGGCGCGCAGTTCGTCCTCTGCAAACCTCGCATCAAACCGCTCATCCAGCGCCGGCCAATGCACAAACCGGTCCCCGCGGCTCAGTGCCAGCCGCCGCGAATGCCGCATCACTGCGCCACCGCCCAGGCGGAGATTCTCATCGGAGTCACCCTCGATCGTGGTGCAATCCCAGGCGGGGAGCCCGTACTTGTCCGATGGAATCCACTGCCCCACCACGACCACCACCGCCGCGCGCACGAAACTCTGCCGCGCATGCGACCAGATGAGCGCGATGTCGCCCACCATCGGCGACTGCCTCAGCACGCACCGGTCGCGGGCAAACCGCGCGAGCGCATCGAGATTGATGAGCGTGGGCAGCGGCCACGCCGATGTCTGCGAATGCTCATCGTAATGCGACCAGTACCCCACATGCTGCACGAACTCGTAGGCCGTGGGGCCGAGCGCAGGCGCAGTACCAGTGGCGCGATCCGCAGCGCGCAGCCCAACGAGCGCGCTTGCTGCCGATGTGAACCGAATGGGGCAAAGGGGAACAGGCATGTGACCTCCTGTGTGTGCTTGGTGGCCTTACGGCCGGAACTTGGGCGGCACTGGAAAGCCAACCGTGTCCGCACCCGTGACCAGCTCCACCATGCCGCCGCGCAGCATACGGCCGCGCAGGCCTGCGGTGAGTGAGACCTTGGCCGATCCGGTATCCGCGCGAATGGTCGCCATGCCCGCAGCTACCGTCACCAGAAGCGAAAGGCAGTCGGGCCCGCACTTCACCCCGTACCGGCCACGCGAGAGATCGAGATGCCCGGCCGGCGTGGCCAACACCATGCGCCCCTCGCCCTCCGAGACTTCAAAGAGCGCCTCGCCTCCAAATGTGCCGTACACCTCATTGTGCTTGAGCCGGTACTCGTACTTGAGGTCGCTGAGCGGGGCGAGTTCCACGCGTGAGCCGCCGCGCATCTCCACCACCTTCCACTCGCCAGCCTCGGTGGTCACGTTCACCGCGCGGAGGAGCGGAGTTGGCGTCGGATCAAAGCTGTTCTTCTGCACGATCACCCGGTCGCGCGGTGCCGATTCATACTGTGCCATTCCGTACGCGCCATAACCCATGAACCCCACCATCACCGCGGCCCACTTGAACACCGTGAGCCCTCCACTCACCGCACGCCGCCACGCGGGAACCACCGGCACCAATATTTGACCCCTGTCAGCCACGCTGCGCGTGTCATGTGCGACCGGTACACCAGCGCCGTATGGGGGAGGCGACTCGCGGACGGTCCGGCGCGGCGGCTCGCTCGCCCAGGGGCGGCGGTCCGGTTCCGGGCCTGATCGGTGGTTGATTTGGTTGACCTCCGGGTGCGCCTCTCCCCATACGGCATCGGTTTCTTGATCGGTCTCACTGAATCGCTTGTCATCGTCCAGCACGCGGGCGCGATACGCGGCCACCAGATCGGCCGACCGCACCGGCAGCGCCCAGGCGCGGAGCAAGGGCCCGACCGCGTTGAAGAACGCCTCGTCGTTCACGAGCCGCTCCTCCACCGCCGCACGCTCCGCCGGCGCGAGATCGTGCGCCAGAAAGCGCGTGATCAGTGCGATATCGGGGTCGTGCTGGTCCATCGAAATCTCTTCGCTCATCAGTTCATCCCTCCGCGCGCCACCGTGGCGCCAATCGTGGCACCAGCCACCGGCTCGTCTCCGGATTCCCGCACCCACACGTCGAGCGCCCGCTTGAGCGCGGCATTCCCGGTGGTCAGTTGGTTCTTCACGGTCTGCGGCTTGATGCCGAGTTTCGCGGCGATGTCGTCAACGGAGAGATCGTCATCGCGCTTGAGGCAGTGAATCTGGTACTGCTGCGGCGTGAGCCCGTCGAGCGCAATCGCAAAGGTGTGCGCCAGACTCTCTGCTTCCAGCGATCGTGCCAGATCCTGCGCATCGCGCAGTTGCACGCCGCCCACCGGCGTCACATCCACCGCATGCATCTCGCCAATATCCACGCGCTGAAACCTCGAGAGCCCCTTGGCCAGCAGGTTGAGCGCCGCTCGGCGCGCCACCACGGCCGCCCACCGCCGCACCGCATCCGCGCTCACAAATGCCTCGGGGTGCGCCTTCCACTCCTCCCACACTTTGCGCCCCGTGTCCATCGCCACATCCTCGGCGTCGTCGCGGTCCAACACCTTCCGCGCAGCCCGCAGTCCCGTGCGCACGGCCAGCTCGTACGCCTCAACAAACGAGAGCAAGCCACCGGGGATTGGCGTGGGCTGCGGGTTCTCGGTGTTTTCAGAGTTCTGCGGCTTCTCTTCCATCATCGGGACGACCTCCAGTCAGCCTTGGCCTCGTCCGGCCGGTAAGCACCGCATCACCATCCACATCTTGGCAAATCCTGGGGAGCTTCGCACGCCCCCCTACTCAGTTAACAAACGAACCCCCGTTTGGTACTATGCCGCCGCCGGCCCCGCCCCCCCCTTGCGCGACCCCCTCGTTTTTGCCCTGAGGTATAGGGGGGGGTGAGAGATGTTGCCGGGCAGTTGAGCATCGCTGCCGGGAACAATGGAGGTCTTCCGCGCCCCGAGTGCGCGAGCACCGGCCCTGTGTGCGCCGCCCTTCTATAGAACAGAACCTTGCCGGGCAGGTGTCAGGCGCGTCCGCCTCTGCCCGGCGTTGTCATCAGGCGCGCCATTTCTATTATGGGGAGGTTCAGATGGACAAGTACCAGCAGCGGGTGAGCGGTGCCCTGCGTCGGGGCAAGTGGTTCCTCGGAGTGCACGCCGCGCTCATCGGTGCGGAGGCGGGCCCTGCAGTCGCGGAGCTCGATTCGGCGATCGTGGCCATGAACGCCGACGCAGTGGAGAAGTCGCAGGCCAAACAGCTCGCCACTTCGGGCACAGTGAGCAAGAATGTGCTGCGCAAGCGGCTGCGTGAGTTGATGGGCCCCGTTGCGGCGATCGCCGAGGGCGGGCTCATCGGTGGCGTGCCGGTGGGTGAGCTGCAGAAGTTCCGGTATCCGGACGCCAAGGTTTCCGATGTGGCGCTCATCGCCGCAGCGCGCGCCATGGCCGGAGCGGCGGCGCGGTTCCGGCCGGCGTTCGAGGCCATCGGGCGTCCGTCCGGGTTCGTGGAGGCGCTCGAGGGTGCCGCCCACGCGCTCGAGCAGCGCATCATTGAGCGCGACGGCGATCTCGTCACCGGGCGCCGCGCCCATCTCGGCATCGCCATGCGGGTGCGCAGGGCACGGGCGCTCCTGACCCTCCTCACCCGCGTGATCAATGAGCGGCTCTACGACCGCCCCGATCTCGTGGGTGCCTGGCGTACGGCCATTCGCATCAAGCGCGTGGCCGGCGCGAGTGCGGAGCCGGAGCAGACCGCAGCGCCAACTGGACCGACTCTCGTGACCAGCACCACGGCCCAGGCCGCGTAGGCGGTTTGTTCCGGATTCTGCTGGAGCAGTACCCCTTCATATAGAAGGGCACAACTGAACGACCTTACCGCCGAGGGGCGTCCGAATGGGCGCCCCCTCGGCGTTTAAGGAACTCCAACTGGAGAAGAACAATGAAAACCAACCCGACCCGCCGGCGGCGCTGGAAGCACGACTGGTGGCTGGCGCGGAGTGTGGTGCTCGCGCTGCTCACGCCGCTGCTGGAGAAGAACCCGTCCAAAACTCGGGTGTCGCGGTGCCATGTGCCCGTGGTGCTTTCTATGGCGCGGCTCGTGGTGCTGCTTTTTGCCGCGGCCATGTTGCGGCAGATCTATCTCGCCGGCATTGCCGGGTGGCCCGAGGCCACGCTGAGCATTGCGGTGGTGCTGGCCATTCCGCTGCTCTCGGCGCTGGAGCGCATCAAGCCCGAGCAGACCGTGCGGTTGATGCAGTCGTTGTTCCGCCGCGTGGGCGATGGTGCCACGCGCGCGGTGGCGGCGTCGGGCAGTGTCTATCCCAGTGTGTTTCCCGGTGCCTATGCCAGTGAGCCATCGAAGTTCGACGATCACTCGGCGGACGACGAGAGTCGCGACGCCGCCAGGCCCCGGTTGAGGGCGGCGTGAACGAGGGCGGACTCTCCGCCCTCATCGAGAACGTGGTACACGAGCGGCGGCGCACCAGGGTGTTGGAGTCGCCGCTCGTGGCACCACGCGCGGGCGTGATGTTGCATTACGACGATTCCAGTCGCGATGAATGGGCGCTGGAGTGGTTCAGCAACCCCCAGTGCAGAAACGGCTACACCTGGCTCGTGATGGACAGTGGCCGCGTGGTGGAGCTGGCGAATCCACTCAAGCGCACGCCGCACGCCGGGCCCTGCCGCACCGCCAACGCCAACTCCGCGTTCTATGGAATCGCTGCGGCAACGAACGGTCTGGTGCCTGCAACCACTGCGCAGGTGGAATCCATTGTGCGGCTGGTGGTGTTGCTTGCGCGGCTGCACCGGTGGGCGGAGCCGATGATTGTGGGGCACGATGCCGAGGCCATCTGGACTCCGGCCACCACGCGCGCGGCGGGGATTGCGGATCATCGCGGGCAGAAGCTCTGGGGCAATGGTGGCCGCAAGGTGGACCCCACCGGTGTGCGAGCGGATGGTGTGCCAGTGGTGGATGTGGCCGATGTGCGTAAGCGTGTGGCGGCGGGGTTGGCGGCGGTGACTGTTTCAGAACGCGGAGGTGCCGCATGCGCGCCGCGATGATTGTGCTGGTGGCCGCGTGCGTTGTGCTTGGTGTGATCGCAGCGCGGCTGGTGTTGAAGGAGACGGAGCTCGTGCGAGCAGCGGCCGTGCTGCGCGCAGACGCGTTGGCTGCTGATGCTATTGAGGCCGCGCGGGACAGCACGCGACTCGTTGCGCTGGCCGGCGGCTCCGCCGGCGATTCTGTTCGAGTTTGGCAGCGCCGCATCGTGCAGGTGCGTCAGCGGGCCGACTCGCTGGACAGGGCGATTGGGCTCGAGCGCGCGGCGCGGTACCGCGTGGAGGCCACCGTTCGCGAGCTCACCACTCAGGTTGCATCGCGCCCTGGAACTGCAGCGAGTGACAGCGTTCGCCGCGGCGAGTTCGTCGTGGATGATCCGCCGTACCACGTTGTTGCATCCGTGACGTTGCCCCCCGCGCCCAGTGACGGCGCAATGACGGTGCGGGTGAGACTGGACACCGTGATGATTGAAGCACGCGTGGGGTGTGGCGCCGGTGGTGCCGGAAGCGTGCGGCCAGCGACGCTCACGCTCGTTGGGCCGAGTTGGGTTGGTGTCAGGGTGGTGCGCGTGGAGCAGGATCCGAGAGTGTGTAGCCCCGCCGGTTCAACCCCGGCGACGAGTGCCCCGTGGCCGGCGTGGGTGCGCTCGCGGTTTGCTGCGACGGTGGGGTACGGTCTGACAGTGGGTGAGGGTGGCCGGCTGGAGGTGAGGCCGGTGGTGGCGGTGGGCGTTCGGCTTGGCTGGTGATTGGCCGAATGCAGAAGCGCGGGCTCCGAAAGGGGCCCGCGCTTTCTTTCGTTAAGCGTGGCGCGAGTCGGCCAGTTCAAGTCATCGACAGCTCCCGCCGCCGCCCCCTTACCCGCACGCGCCCGCGCGAGATTTCCCGCGCTGCGGAACCACCGAATGACGGTCTGGTGACGCATCAGGCGATAACCAGCTGCCAGGACAATCTTCCGATGCCACGCTTGCGGCGGCTTCGTTCGCTGCCCCTCGATGACGGCTAGTCTGCTCGCCGGCTACCTCGGCCGAATCCGTGATGCGGTGTCGTCTAGGTCGCTCGCGGTGACAATGCTTGAGGTTGCTACTCGATTCCCACACGACGAGGCTACGCCGCTTTTGACCGGGGTGTGCGCCGTCAAGGTGGTAAGGCTTGCCCAGGAGCCTACGAGCTCGCCATCGCCATGAATGAGGCACATACTATGAGCTTCGACTCACGGCCCGTCCACGGGACAGCGGGGGCGGAACAGTGGATTGAGCTAAACGCGTTGAATTAGCACCCCTTGCTCTTGTGTCACAACTTCATTTTCACTGAGAGCGATATGTCGTCAAGCAGCTCCACGAACTCGGCTCGGACGGTCTTCGAGGACTTTCTGCTCGCAGAATACGCGAACCTTGCCCAAGCGTTTTTCAGCGCGGGCACGACAATCACGCAATTCTTCCAGCACTACCTCCTAGCTCTCGGCATCCCACTCACGGCGTTTGGCGTCGCTGCCAAAGTCAGCGATGGAGTCCTCGCATTTGCCACGCTCAGACAGACCGATGCTGGACAATATCTCGGAACCTTGTTCTTAGTCGTGGCGGCGACTGGACTCTGCGTGGCGCTATACATCATCAACCTCCGGCTTGACGCGCTGCTTTACGCCCGCGCGGTAAATGGGTTGCGCGGTTATTTCTATGACAGGGAGTCGTTGCGCGAGGACGGTAGAAAGAAATTGAATTCGCTCCCAGCCGGCGGAAAGCTTCCCAAGTATTTTGAGACTTGGTTCTTTTTGCCAGTGGTTCTCGCGATGGCGATGCTGAACTCGGCGTACCTCTTGCTCGGGCTCCTCCTCGCTACTAGCGGCCGATTCGGCATGATTTGGGCTGGCGTCTATGTGGTTATTCACGTCGCCGCGTACTATCTGCTCACGCTCGACCGAGAGCACCGTTATCTCCGAGAGGCGCCCGCCGTGCCCTCATCAGAACCCGGACCAAGTCCCCTTGATCCTCAAGCTGACGGGCCGCCTATCCCCGCTGCTTAGCGGCAAAAAACCGCTGCTTGCGCCTAGGGGCGACTTATGTTCTCACCGGCGGTGGCGGTCCCCCCGCGGCTTCTCCGAGTTTAGGCAGACATCTGCCACCGGCGTGCCGCCCTCGACCTGCCGCGGAGCATGCCCAATCTGCTCTTCCGTGAACTTCGACCGCTTCATGGTCCAACCCTCCTGGTAGGGCGGACCGCAGAACTTACCTCCTCAACTCCAGTTCTGAATGGCCTAACTAAACCGGGACAACGTCAACGAAGGAGCTCACCCCGTGGAGAGGCGCGCGGTAATACGATTCACGAGGGCTTGCGCGGCAATCCGATTCGTGGCACACTCGTAGATGAGATCAATCACCTCTTTGTAGACGGCGCGCTTGCGTTGCGGAAGTGTCGAAAGCGGGTCGATACGTCGCGCAACCGATCCAGAAGCAGGGACTTTGGCACGAAGCCTATCGATTCGCCGTTTCAACGGCCGGCGGTCGTCGTCGGTCACCAGCTCCCCGCCGATGAGTCGTTCCAATTCGGCGAGCAATGCCCCAACCTCGCGGCGGGCCGCGCTCTCGGCGTTTCGTCCGAGCGTACCCTGGGAAATTGTGAGCACCAGCTCTTCAGCACGTGTATACCGGAGCTCGAACATTTTGATGCGATTCCTGCGCGCCGAACTCGTTCGGCAACGGCGTGCCAGCTCGCGGCCAATCGGGATCAGCTCGCTTAGCAGCTGGTAGTAGGCGGAGTTTTGCTCGAAGTTGTCCCGCCGACCATTTGGAATGATGGACCGGTCGACGATGTGCAGCTCTCCGACTGTCCAAGAGTTGAATCGCGTCTCAGGGAAGATGGCGGCGAAAATGTCGTCACCACCGATCTGAATATTGCCAACTCGCGCCCGGAGTCCACGAATATCCGATGAGCCCTGAATGGCGCCCTCGAAACCGTGCTCCAACAACCAACCGACCGCCCGTACATTCCCATCGCCGCCCTTGATTTCGACAAGTCGCACGCCGGTTGCAACGTCCTGACGGCCCTTTCGAATCTCGAATTCGCCGAATTCCGGCCGCGTGAGATGCGCCGAGCCTTCGTTGATTGTGATCTGAAACCGGTCTTCCGAGACGTATGGACCAATGTGCGTGAGGATCGCCTGCTTGAAGGCGAAAGAGTCCATGAACGGCGCGGGAGCGACCTGTGCCAAGTACCTTCGCACTTCCTCAGCATTCAACAGTACGTCGTTCTTGATGCGAAGCACTTTGTCGAGCCGTACTTCAAAAAAGTGCTCTGCAGGGTCCGGAGCACGCAACGTGCGAATCGTGACCACCTCACTTACGACGCTTCCGAGATCCCCCGCATAGGCAGGGTCGAGCAGTATGGCCTTGAGTCTGCGGCAGTCCCACCTCACCTCGGAGATGTCGCGCTCGCCAGCCGCCTTCGTGCGAAAGACGAGAGCTTGAGCGTAGCCAAGTGCAGCTAGACGTCCGACGCCGCGAAACCCTCGTGCAATCTTCGCTCGCTTCCGACTCGCCCCAAATGCAGTCAACACTCTTTCAACGTCCGCTGCGCCGATTCCAATTCCGTTGTCTCGAATCACTGCTGTGCGGGCCACACCGTCCAGCATGATTTCTATGCGCCCTGGCTGACCCTGGGTCAGCAGTCCAGAGTCGCGAGCCTCGTCGATGGCGTCAGCTGCATTCTGGACGTATTCTCGGAAGACCGTGAGCGGTTCGACGTACATGGCCGTGCTAAGCAGCTCGAGGATGTCCTTACCGATCAAAAGCTCTTGGACAGCCCGCCGCTCAGAAAGCTCAGCGCGCCGGGCCTCGACGAGCTCAAGGCGACTCTCAACCGAAGCCGTCATCGAAGCTCCACTACCAGCGCCGAGGGCTCCTCAGCCTCGACGCTCTCGAAAGCGTTGCTGTCCTGGTCGAACAAGCCAGCGTCTTCGACGAGTTCTTCTTCGGGAGGCATCTCCAGCTCAGTGCGTGCTTCCGCCCTACTGCTCTTGGCCTGCGCCCAAATCAGACGTTCCGAAGCCTTAGAGATCGGAACAAAAAAATGAAGCACGCGCTTTAGGGTAGAATCCGTACACTTCGATGCGAGTGCGGCAAGATTGCGATCTTCTGTGCCAGCGAGAAGTCGAATTAGCTCCTGACGCTGAGCCGCGCTGAGTTTGCTCGATTCAGCACGATACTCGTCAAGCTCTGGGCGACCTCCAAAACGCTCATACCAGTCACGGTTGAAGATGTAACGGTGTGGCAATGCAAGAATCTTCTCGAAATCGTCGTAGCTGTCACCGAAGGCATGCTTGAAGTAGGCCGGCGAGCCGCTGACAATTCCATGTGTGGCTTGCAGCACTATCTGCATGGATCGCAGGAAATACCGATTCCACTTCTCACCAACGTGACTTCTTTCCGGAAGATCAGTTGGCTGAAACCGCATTGGGAATGAAAATATCCGGATACCAAGCTCCTCGTTCAGCGTCACGTTCAACCGCATCCGCTCGAATAGATCGGCAGGAGAGTCGTGAAAGTTGTAGAGCATATAGTTCGACAGATCATCTAGCCCATACTCGTGCGCGATACGTATTGCCTCTTCATATGGCTTCTTTACGCCTAGGTGGTCGAACGCGATTCGGAGTGGCTTGATGCAGATTGAGCTCAGTTCCCTGAGGAACATCTTGTCTTTGCAGAGGATTCGGGCGTCGACACCCTGATTGAAGTCAACGCGTCGTTTCACCTTGCTGCGCCCACGCTGCAAGGTCGCTCCGGGTGTAAACCCCAGGTCCCGAATTTCAGCGATGATCTCCTGAAACTTGGCCGAGGCTACGACGTTGTTGTCCATCAGCGTGAGGTCCTTCTTCGGACCATAGAGCGCATCGATTCCCTTCACGGTCGTTGTCACGGAAACGGCGTCGCGAAGCGCACCTTCAAGTTTCGGCACGCCGCAGAAGGAGCACTTCCTGATGCATCCGCGCGAGGCGTAGGTGAAGTACGCATCGTGGACCGGGTACTTGTAGTCTATCTGATCGAGGATCGAGTAGTCGGGAATGTGGTCCTCGATCGGCATCCCAATTACATCTCCGCTGTAGAGCTCATCGGCGAACTCGTCCAGCTGCAGGGACGGCGATGGCGCCCGGTCCAGCAACCCCTTGATGAATCTCACGCCTCGCCATCGAGGCTCGTCAACAAAGCGCTTGTGCATCAGAGAGGCCGCGATCCCGCCGACAAAAACGCGGTCCGCAAATCCGCGTGCCGCCTCAAGGGCAAAGTCAATCGACACGGAAATGCGAGGCCATTCGAATGAAAAGAGCGTCGTGACGTAGATCCGGTCCCAATTCTGCTCAAGGACAGATCGATCCTCTCCCTTGATGAATCGCACATTGTCGCCTTTCCCTCGCGCTCCGTGATACTGAGCGATCTTCATTAGCCCGAGTGGGGGGTACTTGTTGCGGTACCCAGGCTCTATGAGGAGGATGTTTCTGTTAGCCATTGACCAGTGCGAGAATGGGAGTGTTTGCGGTGTGACGAACAGTCCGAAGCAAGTCGTGGGCTTCGTTTGCGCCGCCCTCTCCTCCTAGCCCCTTGAGCGGTCCTTCCGAACTCCAGTCAAAATCGATCGCGAAGTCGCCGAGGCGAGATGCGAAAAAAGTGACACTCGGCTCCCGGCGAGACTCTGTCGCTTCCTTCCAGAGGTCTCCGAGAACCCCCATCAGGGCGTACACGCCTACGCCCTTCGTAAGGAAGTGACGGCGCGGTTCGAGCCATTGATCCCGAAGCACTGTGCTTACGGCTATCCAAAAGTCGTGCACGATGCGGGCCACGTCCGCGGCTGGCATAGTGGACAGGATGCCTGTGCTCGTGAGGAAGCGCCTAACGGCTTTCTGCATTGTGCGCAGCGAAGCGCGTCGCTTGAGTCCGGATGTCGCGATGCCACCGAGGTCGAGCTGCTTGTGCCATGGCGACGTTTCGGCTTCGTTGAGGTGGAGCGCAATCAAGAGCTCCGGTCGCTCGACGCCTAGGTCAGTGGTCAGGCGAGCATCGTGGTAATCCAGCAGGCTCCCGCTCAGGCCCCGAGCCTTGCTATTGATCGTATTGAAAACTTCCATTTCCTCACGCGCTGATAGTCCCACGAAAATCATAAATGGCAGCGTCACATCGACGTCACCGATGTGCCCCATCCGATGCTGGCAATCGACCTGGGCGAGAACGCGGGTCGCGCCACGTGTGATCTCTAGGGTCACCGTTCCGTCACGCCGTGACCGGAGCCGCCAGTCCGATGAGCGTGTCGGGCGAAGATTGAAAGTCAGCGGAATCGTCGTGCTGCCGACTTTCCGTATGTAACGACGAAAGTCGAGGCTGTGCTGGTCCGAAACCCGGCGCTGGTACCCGGCGCCAGAGTCTTCGTCGAGAACATCCGCGAAACTGAGTTCGTGTAGCAGTGGCGCGGCCGCGAACCCAACGAGGACATCGCGACTTGCAGAACGGCCCTTCAGCGCGGTGATGGCGTGGGTTGCGCCTGGGCCGCGTCTATTAGAACTAGCTTTTGCAGTCATTGGCTGCAAATATTGCAGCCGTTCGGTGAAAATCGCAAGGTCTGCTATGAACGACTCTCCTACATCGTCGCATCGACCTTCTTTTGTAGGCTTGCGACCGCTTTGCTCAGGTGCCGTACCTCGAATTCGACCCGCTTTCTGGCAGGGCCTCGCGCACTGACCAGGTGATCCTGGGTAGCTGACTGGGCGAGCCATTTTCTGAAACCCTCAAGGCGCGTGAAGTTCTTGTTGTCAGCGCCACCATCTTGGGCTTCTTCGAAAGCTTCTTCGAACGTCGCCTTTCCGGTCACAAACTTCTTTAGCGTCTTCTTGCTGCCCTTACATATGATAGGCAGGCGGTCGCGCAGTTCTTGCGCCGTCTTGATCTCACCCTTGTCGATCTTCTTGACAATGAGTGCGTCGAATCCGGGGTTCTCCTTGCGAGAGCGGCCAATAATCTTCGATTTGACGAGCTCGAGGTAGTAACTCCAACGCTCGCGCCGTTCGTCCTTATACTTGATCATAAGGCGATACGCCTCTATGGTTTTCGTGATCGCGCCCAAAGGCAGCCCCGTCTCAATCTTGAGATCTGGCAGCGAGACTTTGTCCCTCTCGTGACGACGGTGGATGTGGCCAGCCTGTTCATAGGGTGGCCATTCCCGCTTGCCTTTCAAGTGCAGCTGGCTGAGCAATGCGGAGATCAGTGAATCGTCGATCGTCTCGGGTAGGACCGTACACTTCACTTTCCCCCACTTCATGGGCTCTCGCTTCGCAAGGAGCCGATAAGCCGCAAGCCGACTGTTTCCCTCAAGGACGTCTAGTTCACCGTCCCGCACTAACAGCGGTTCAATCAGACCGCCGTGACTCTTGATGTCTTGGACCAGGTCTTTCACGTGGTCCTGTTTTTGAAGCTCCTCCTCAATTTCCTCTTGCTCCGGCTCTACCCCATCTGAATGCACCAAGGAATACACGCGCGGATTGTCTGAATAGAACCGAAGTTCAGAAACCTTGATTAAGCCCGTCGAAGTGGGGACAATGGTCCCTCGAATTGTCATCTCGCCCGGGGAAAAACCGTCGCGGACGGGCGTTGGCTTCTGCGATGATTGCCTGCGTTTCTTAGTCATTGGCGGTTGATGGGGATCCGAGTATCCGCTGCAGCACTTCCGCGAATTCGTACTTGGCGAGTTCTTGGTACTGTTCTTTGTTGATGTCCGAAAGTGCAAGCCTTGCCGCAAGGTGTTTGGCGACAAGCAATTCGTCGACCCATTCGTCAATCGTGTCGCGAGCAATGAGGTTGTAAATGATGCAGTTCTTCGTCTGCGAAATGCGGTGAATCCGATCTTGAGCTTGGAGATAATCGTCGAGACTGAGCCCGCGGTCGAAGAAAACGGCGTGGTTCGCAACCGTAAGGGTGAGACCCTCCTTGGCGGCACCAGGCGTCGCCACGAGGACGCGGCACTCGGAGTCCGACTTGAATCGCTTTATCGCGCGGTTCCTATCATCGATTGCGATCTTGCCGTGAACGCGCGCAGTACCAAATCGCTTGAGCTCGCGCGCCAGCCAGTCAACGTTTGCCGTGAAGTTGCTCCACACAATCGCCTTGACGGGTGGATCGCGCAGTACTTCGTCAAGTATCTCCTCAACTGCCGCGAGCTTGCCAGGTGGGCGATTGTATGAGCTGTCCACCAAGGCGGGGTTCGACGCAACTTGAATGAGCCGGAGTAGTCGTTTGATAATGTTGTCGACATCGTCGACTACGGGCTTGCCGCCGCGGACCACGACAGATCGCAGTTCCTCGCGATAGTTTCGATAGAGCTCCTCCTGCCGATCCTCGAGGTCGACAACAACTTCTCGAATTTCCTTTCCCGGAAGCTCTAGGCCCGCAGATGCCTTTGTTTCCCGAATCGTGAACGATCGAATGCGGTCCATGAGGGTGGAAAGGCGATTTTCGAATTCGGCGCGGCGTGCGTCGTCGTGAGTGAGTTGCTCACTCAAGTCAAAATCGGACTTGAACTGTTCGTAGTCCAACCCTAGCGCTGCTCCGTTGTCGAGAAACCGAATCAATGCCCAAATATCGAACGGACGGTTCGCGACCGGTGTCCCGGTCATGATGACTCGACGGACAAACCCAGGCCCTAGGTCGAACAAGGCTTGGGCGACCGAGCTCTCGGGGTTCTTGAATTTCTGAGCTTCATCGCAAATGACTCCGACGCGACGAGTTCTCAAGAACAGCTTAAGTCGCTCGATCTCAGACCTGCACACTTCGTAGTGTGCCAGATAGATCCGGGCAGGACTGTTCAACGCGAGGTAATTCGACGGCCGGTGTTGGCCGAGGATTCGCGGCTTGAGGAAAGAGTGAGCTTGAAACTCCTCCGCCCAGTTTGCAACCAAGCTCTTCTTGGTCAGGATCAAGATTGAATCAACTGCGTTCTGGTCGAGCCACATTAGCGCCAGGTCAATCGCAATCTTGGTCTTGCCGAGCCCCTGTTCATGGAACAACGCGGCGTATTCAAGGTTCTTGATCGCTTCCACCGCGTCAAGCTGATACTTGAACGCGGCATGCTTGACGCTCCTACTCGCTTCGTACCTAACGCGTAGCGTCAAATGGCACCGCAGCGTTGGAGCTAGCGAGCAGATACGTAGTGACGCCGAAGGCACCGGTGTGCCGGACTGCCGTCCTTACGATGCGACGCGCGGTTGGGCCAAGTTGCGGCGCTGTCGCAAGGACGAAGTGGGCATTGTCGAGCGCGCTGAGGAAATCGAGAAACGTCCGGATCTGATTTGCGCTCCGCGCAGTTTCGAGGTCACCGAACCACTTCGCCTCACCTAACAATGTGAAGCTCTTCGGCGTCGTCCCGGCGTAGACGTCTGGTATGAAGCCAGCGACCGGCCATGGCTTGTCACTCGGACCGCTTTCCGGTCGATCGGCGAGAACGTAGAGTCCATTTGCATGTTGCGAGAACGCTGTTGGCACCCAGCGGGCAATTGCACCCACTCGTTCCATGTGCCCGGCGGATTCCGGCATCGAGTTGCTACTCGCCCTCTATTTGTTTGAGCAGGTCAACTATCGAGTCTCTGACTTCTTGCAAATGCTGAACTGTTGGGTGCGACGGATTGTCTTGAAGCCGTCGAAACTCTGTGAACTCAAGCCCATCGACCTTTTGTCGAAGCGCGCGTGCCAGCGAGCTGATCTCTGCGTCTTCTAGAGGTTTTGTGATCTGAGGCCGGTCCAGCAGCTTGATTGCCTTCTCCATACCCTCGGCAAGGAATACGGCCCGAGCCTGATCGTTTCTAAGAACGGCGGGCAGATTGCGGACGTACGCCAGCTTTTCAATCTTCTCGTCGTTGATCCACTCTGCGAAGTCGGTTTCGCTAAATCCAGCGGCGAGCATCGCCGGCTTGATTCCAGGCTTCTGGAGTTCGACGAAGCCGCTGAACTTCCGCAAGTCGAATCCCTCATCGCCAACGAGGGGACGATACACCTTTTCCATGTCTTCATAGGCGCCAAGGCTTTCGATGATGCTCTTCTGATTCCCGCCGCAGAGATCCACCAGCTGTGAGAATGGCAGGTGTTCTGAGTTTCGAAGGAAGTAGAGGTATTTGGCCTTTGAATACGGATGCCACGCGCGCGGTCCTACGAGGTGCGCCTGAAGGCGGATCGCGTGTACGAGGTTTTCATCGATCTCCGAGTGCACGAGCCCAGGAATTGTGTCCCAGTTACCGGCAATCCCTTTCTGTTTGAATTCTCGATAGATGAACACACGTGTGTTTCCCTCAATGCACCGATAGCGGCCGCCCGCCTCTTTTAGAAGGATGATCGGCTGCACGATGCCACCGTGAGTCTGAATCGACTGCTTCAGTTTGTTGAACGATGTGCCGGACGAGCTCTCATCGTCGCCACCGGCCTCGAGGGCGATATGAATCATCTCCGCGGTGTATGGCGGCTCTTGGTGTTCCAAGAAGTTCGCGATTCTGGGGTTTGACGTGTCCAAGTCAATCGCGTCCACTCTGATGAATTCGAGCTTGCCGCTAGTGCTCATGAAATGCCTCTTGGTGGGCCGGCAGATAGTTGATCCCAAAACATGCAAGTATCGGATATACAGCCAAACAAATCTACGGCTGTCGGCTCGCGCGGTTAGGGGTAGACCGTATTGCCGTCGCTGGTGTGCGGAATCCGGCCACCCCAGATGATTCGGGTGCCAATCGCGCGGCGGAGGGCGGACTACTACCCGGACTAGTCGCGGTTCGCAGTGCGCGTCGATATTGCCCCCCCCGTCTGACAGTCGGAATGGAGCAGCGCGCGGGTGTCAGACTGCCGAGCCGACTTGGCCGGCTGGCTCGCCGGGAGCCAAAACGAATCGGCGACTAGCGCTGGATTCCAGTTTCGGTGCTCGCTGACTTGAACTTCGGCTCGAGGAGATTCGGAGGGGGGGGACCAGGCCGCCGCGCACGAGTAGCTGACAATCTGCTCGGGTCAAATTATTAGGTCACTGCGCCGCAGCGGTACACCCTACAATTCAAAGGCTCGTCTTGCCAAGCCGCGAGCAACCGCGGTCTGTGCCTGATTTCCCGCATCGCGGAACGACACAGGCACGCTGTCCAACCCGCAATCCCAAAGTGCGTTCTCGAGTTCCGTACGGATTGGCGTAAAGCGAAAGCCACCGCCGACGAGTTCAACTGTCGCTATTGGTTTGGGTGCGACCAAGTCAATCGCCTGCTTGAAGAACTCACGAACATTCTTGCCCCACTCACTTCTAATGACAGTGAGTTCCTCGCTCATTCCCGGCGAGTTGAACCCAACGTCAACGAACGCCGAGCGGCGCAGCGCGTCCCGTTCCGGGTTATGCCACTGCCCATTATGCGCAGCGGAGGCATATAGATGGAACGGCAGTCGTACGGACGTTTCGTCATCGGTCATCGTCCGTTTAATCGCCTCAATGTCACGGTCAAGCAGGTACTGCCACGCCCGCGGATCCATCGCGCGGTAGGCTTCCTCAACCGCCTGGTGATGTCGGAGGGCGCGAGCGACCGCTTCATTGACGTTGCGACCTCCAAGGCGATACGAACGCTGCAATGGCAGGCTATCCACCCTGAAGCGTTTATTTGACTCGCGTACGTAAGACACGAGGGCAAGATCGGTGGTCCCCGCGCCCACGTCGCAAATCAGCGTGTACGCGTCGCGTGCGTCGACCGCCGGTTCAAATGAAAAACCGGCAGCCTCGGCCTCACCGCAGACTTCAGCCCGAAACTGCTTGGTTCCGAACTCGCGCTCAATCCCCGCAAGCTCAATCGCCTGCATTCGTCGTTCGCGCGCTCGCGTGTGCTCAGCCTGGCTCCCGATTGTACCATATGAGGGCATCCCGACCAGCAACAACTCGATCCGCTCTCCGAATCGCTGAGCCGCGGTGCGGACAGCCTCGCGAATCACTGCCGCGGTGGCGGCTACAAGGTCGCTGGTATCTGGCGCGGGATTCGCGATGGTACGATTCGCGTAAGTAAACGTGACCTCTGACGATTGCGTCAGTGGATTGAACTCAGTTACGACCGAATCGACAACTCTAATTTGCCCGTGGCTCACAACATCGGCGAGTTCCGGCTTGAAGTACGACAGCAACATTGAGCGTTCACGTCGAGCTTCATTCCACGTCGACCAACGGACACTGTCGTCCTGCGCGTGAATGCGCTGGTCCCAGTAGGCGCGAAAACGGTCGTCCGCCGCTGAGAATGCTGCGCGAGGCGAACGTCCGTGTGGACTTCGCGACTCGACTATTTCCGGATCCGTTGCTTCCGGCGACACCCACACCTTTGACTCGCTGAATTCGAAATCCGGCTCGATGCGCACTACTTCTGGAATCAGCGAGGCATCACGGACGACGGCTACGCACGTCGTTGCTGTGCCAAAATCAATTCCGAGGCGCAAGCTCATTCCGGTCGTCCCTGCAGCGCACCGGTCAGACTCTTGAGCGCAGCAGCAAGTCTGTCGATCTCGTCGGCCACAACGCCGGCCGCTGACCGCCCGGCTTGCACAGCGGTGGCCAGACGCTCGCGCCGATACGCGCTGCCGCGCTCCTCGCGTAGCATCGCCGAAAGGGCGCCTACTGCCGCTTCAGCGGCTGCCTTTGGCGCGGGCACCGGTTCGGGACTATCGGCTGCGTGCTCAGCCAATAGCTGTGCCCACAGTTTCTGGCCCCAGCGATGCTGATTCAATATTCGGTCGGCAGACTCAAGGAGAAGTTCGCTACGAACCACAATACCGACCTGCCAAATGACCCCAATGGCCTCAGCCGAAAGCCTCTCGACGGTGGTAACCACCGCACCGAGCGACGACGGGTCGCTGCGAGCGATTTCGGCAAGTCGAGCGACGGCTTCGGCGCGTTGCCGATATGCGTCCTCGGTTGAACGGCTTGGGTCGAATGCCAAGCGCTCCAGGGTGCTGATCAGGTCCACGTCGGCAGCTCCCGCCTCAACGCCGTGCCCGTGCTTCCGCAACGGAACCTGGGGTGCGCTTATCTCGCGCAATTCGCGTAGACTTGACCCGACTCGTTCGGTTGCCCCGTCCACTGCTTCGCGGAACCCGGGCGGGGTGCCTCCACAGAGGTGGCTAACGCGCTCGGCTTGTTGGCGGAGTGTGTCGAGCATCCCTCGCAGTTCGGCCTCGGCTCGGACGAACTCCGCCTGAGCCCGTTCCGCAGCGTCGGCCGCCAGACGGCGGCATGCCAACGACAGTGCCGGTATTGCGGCATTCGCGTCCATGGTCCCCACGAGCGATTCAAACTCTGAAGACTGCAGTCGAGGTATCTGCCACGCCCCAGCCGCTTGGTAAGCAGGTGTTGCGTGTCGCTGCAGCGCTTGACCGGACCGCAGAGCATCCAGCCACCGGCGCTCCAACGGTGACGCGTCTGCTACGGTTTCAAGCAATGCCCACAGTTCACTGTCGTTCGGGCGAGCGTTGGCACGCTCCCCCAGGGCACCAAGTGCCAACTTGAGTAGTGACGGGGCGTCGTGGTCGCGTGCGGCACGGCAAAGCGGCGCGATTGCGAGATCACCAAGCGTGCCGACGGCATCATTTGATTCCGGCACATATGCCCACGTGGCTGCAACAGCAGAGGCCCAAGCCGTGCGGGCGGCTTCGGGCCCGAGCGGGGCCGACCTGATCAGCGCGACCCGGTCTTCCGCGAACAAGTTCCACAGTTCGGGGTTTCGGCCGACAGCAACCACGGTCGCCATTGCCGCGTCCCATGCACTAGGTGTGGCGGGCGCGAGCTGAAGTCCTTGCTCCAACGCCTTGAATGCCGAACCGATGGCCTTCATGGCGAGCGTCCGCGCCCGAAGGTGAGATGGTTTGGCACGCCTGTCCATCCGTGCAAGGCAGAGTAGATCGCGTCGGGTCGATATCTCTTGTGTGAGCGGAAGCGGAGGCCCCGGCTGGATCGAATCACCGCCGCCGCTTAGGTCGACTTTTTCGGCTTCAACATGCTCCAACGGCGCGATCCAGAGACCCGAGTGCGACGCATGGAAAAGCGCACTGTCGAGCAACATTGCGTCATGCGTCAGAGGGCCGATTGCTTGGCGGCGAACCCCCAGCACAGCAGCTTCCTTGGAGTAATCCGACGCGCTGATGCGAAATGTTGATGCAATCGCCGCCAACGATAGCCATTGATTCGAGTGCTGCATCCACTTGGCGGAGGCGCCACCAGACGATTCGATGGCGCTGTGCGAAAGCGTGAGCTCGAGCGTTAGCGTCTCGAAACCGTGGGAATCCATGTCAGCGAACGCAGGTCGGACGACGGCTTCAAAATCGGGGCCGTGGGCACCTATCGACGAAGCAAGAGTCTCGAATGCGGCTCGCACTTTGGCGGGCTTTGACTTTGGACTCCGCAGCGCCGCTGCCAGCGCCTCCGCAGCGACCGGAGTCGGAAGCACCTTGCGGCGCTTGACCTTGGACTGCCGAGGTCCCTCGGTAGTCGGCGCTCGTCTCCGTTTCTTTAGCGTGCCTTCGGGACCATCGGATGTTTCATCATCCGATGTCGCCGGCTCCGGCCGGTCATTCAAATCCTTCATTTCCCTGCCGCTCAGTGGTTTGCACTATGGCCGCAACTTGAGTCACTCACCAGAACCCGCTTGGCCCCCTTGCTGTTTGGCTCAATCTACGAAATGCGAGCCAGCAACTCCGAGAACTGGCGCCCTCCATCACGTCCCCAAGGGCGGCGCGCACTTGACACCCGGAGGAACTCATCGGCTGCCTGTCCCATCCTTGCCCACTTGACCGAGTCACCGCCGCGCCGCACTCCCCTGCCGTCCACAAGTTCGCGAATCTGACGAGACAAGTCGACACTCACACCCAGAGCGTGCCGGGTCAGCAGAAACTCCGGGCCGGTGAGCGGTCTCCAATCGTCGTCGATGCTCACATCACGGAGCTCAGCGAGGGCCGCCGGTATGGGCAACGGCGCGACTCCCTTAACGTCGATGAACTCAGACCAACTCATCTCAAGCAGATGCTCGGCCATTCCAACCACAAACTTGGATTTCTGGCCCGCGTACGATACCACCAGATCAGCTTTGGCGCGGGTGATTGCCACATAGAGCCTTGCCAGGTCGCGGAAGCATTCGGAATCCGGTGCCGCCACCGGTGGAATTGCGGCTGCCGAGCAGTTCACGATGCACATGAGGTCGAACTCGAATCCCTTGGTTTGCTCGAGATCCGAGAGAAAGACCTGCCCCTCCTCGATCGCCACCGCTCCATCAAGCACCGGCAGCGAGTGAGCCGCGCCGTACTGTGACAATTCATAAAATGAGCGCCCACACACGGCGATGCACGCCTTCGCTGCCCCGCCCCGCTGCGCAACGTATTGGCGCGCGTAGTGGTATGCGTTGCCCAGCTCGTGCGCGAGTGAATCTCCACTCAAGAGCACGGGCGTCGTGGCACTGAATTGAGAATACTGCGGATCCAGGAGAGGGAGGTCCTCGCGATCCTGCATCTCCTCGGTGAGGTGGCGTGCCACCATTGACCATGCCAAGGTGAGTATCTCGCGGCTGTTTCGATAGTTCAGCGTAAGCCTGCGCGAAGCAGCCGGTGGAATCTTGATTCCGACTTCGCGGAAGCTCTGGTATTTCGACGTCACGGCTTGCGCAGCGTCGCCAGCGAAAAAGAGATCATTTGCCGCCGGCGCGATCAATGCTCGAATTACAGCCAGCTCGACATTCCCCAGATCTTGAACTTCGTCCACAATCGCACACCTATACTCCGGGCGAATCTCTGCCAGGTGAGGCATCACCGCTTGGACCAGACCAAGCGTGTCGCGAACGCCAACGGCATCCATTTTTTCCTGCCAGCCTTTCGTTCCGGCGACCACGAGCTCACGAAATGGTGTTGTTAGCGGAACGGTCCGGCCCTTCCGCACGATCTGCAAGTACTCGTTTTCTCTCTCTGGCGGCAGCGCCGACCGGAGCCAGTCAATCTCCTCACGAAGATACGGTTCGGGGTTCCAACCCCGGGCCAGCAGCGAGTCGTGAACGGGATGCAGTACGGCAGCGTCGTGGTTGTTGTTCTCGCCGCGATAGTATTCAATCCAAATTGCGTCGACGTGTTCGTCGTGCTTCCATGTCTCAAGTCGGAAGTGGCGGTCGCCGCTGGGGTCAAAGCGCAGAGCGAGCTCGCGGCAGAGGCTGTAGAACGAAGTGACGCGAATCTGCCGTGCAGTGTCGGGTCCGGCCACCTCGGCAACCAGCGCATCGATTAGGTGGGCCAGCGCGGGGTTCAGCGTTACCACAAGTATTCGCTCGCCGGGGTACTGGCCTGCCAGTCGCACCGCGCGCTTCACAACTACACACGTCTTGCCTGAGCCAGAAACGCCGATGAGCTTGGCGGAGCCCGGAAAGTCCTCAGATACAACTGTTTCCTGTTCCGGATGCATGAACATCATCCAATCCAGATATCGCGCCGTCTGCATGAATCTACGGAGGGCTTCGCGGTAGCTCGGCGAAGTCGGGTCGATTCTTCTAATCGTCTCGCTGTCAACTGTGGCCGGCAGTTCGGCGGCCGTGAGATTCGCTAGAGGCCGCGACTCTCCAAAGTGAAGTGCGGCGCGCGCGGCGGCCTCCGCGATTTGGCCACCTCGTAGCAGACGGAAGACGTCACCGAGCACGATGCGACGGTCGGCATCCTCAACGCGAGCAAGACATTCCCACAGATCAGCATCCGTGAGGTGCGCTTCGAAGGACTCAATGGCACGTACCGTGCTTCGCCCGATGCCAACCACCAATCGGTCGAACACACCTTCAGGCAGCCGCGCATAGAGCGGGCCTAGCGCCCGTGCAGCAGGAACGTTGATTGAGTCGACACCGGCGTCAGGCATCGATTCCCATGTGGCGGAGACTGCGCCCGAAAGTCCTACCACAGGCACGAATCCCCGATTGCGGTCCAGCCACCGGTCGCAATCCTCGTGGCTCCCACAATAGACGAGAATGCAAAAGCTGGCGGTCTGTACAGTGACCAGACGAAAGTGGTCCTCAAGATCGTACTTGACGCAGTGCTTAATTCGGTTTTCCCCGTGGTGGGTTCGCCGCAGCGAGACAAAAGGATCACCACCAGCGCCGCCTCGTCCCATGACGGCGTATATCTCGTCTGCCGCTCGCTGGGCACGCCCCCCGCGCCGCCAGAGTTCGTTATGGGCTTTTCCGAAGTCTCGGTATTGTCGTAGTTCCATGGTGCCCAGGAGTACTCTGAGGTTTGCTGCGTTCAATCACAATTCACAGCATGTAACCATGGCCTCATGGCAGTGGCCAGTGCCAGTGCGGAATCCGGTCACCTTGCGCTTCGTTGTGCGGGCCGAGGCACGGCGGACTGCCCCGGCCCGCTCCGCACGATTCACCAGTAGATCCACGCAGTTGGCTAAAACACCACCACAAACGCCGCCGTGCCCCCAGGCGTCGCACCTGACATCACAGCATTGAACACACCACCACTGAACACCAGACCGCAGAACGGGTACGTGGAGCTGGAGGTGCTCGCAACCGCGAGCCACACGCCCGTTCCCGCTGACGTGACATAGCAGACCATCGCCGGCGGATTGTTGAAGATCGTGCCCGCAGCCGCAGGGAGCGTGGCCATGGCACCGCCTGTGCCCGACACTGTCGCCGTGAACACCATGCGCGTCCCTGGCCCCGCCGGCCCCGGAAGTCCGGCAGCGCCTTGTGCTCCTTGTGCGCCGGTTGCACCAGTCGCGCCTGTCGCGCCCTGTGGGCCTGCCGGACCCTGAGCGCCTTGCGGGCCGGCCGGGCCGCTTGGTCCAGTTGGCCCCGCCGCTCCTTTGCATCCAGCAATCATTGCGCTCGCAACAGCGAGTGCGGTCATTCGCTTCCAGTGCATCGAATCTCCCTGCTCATGGTGGTGTGAATTGTGGTGTGGCCGGGTTGCACCGGCCGATGTGAGTGAAATCCTCGCACCACCCTCTGACAGTCATTCCGAAATCCGCTGCGCATTCACTCGCGCGCACTGTCAGACCCCAGCCCTACCCTTTGCTCCCGAGTCTCCAACCAACACCGGAGCAAAGACCACAACGAACACCACGCTGCTGCTCGACTACCGCGCGACTGATAATGCCGACGGCTTCTTTGTCCGCGCGCTGCTCACCATCACCGGCAACGCGCCGCCGAGCGAGAATCGCACGCCGCTCAACCTGGCCCTCGTGCTCGATCGCTCCGGCTCCATGCGCGGCGAAAAGCTCGGCGCCGCCTGCAGTGCTGCGGCAAATCTGGTTCGCCGTCTCTCGCCCGACGACAAAGTCAGCGTGATTGCGTTCGATCACGAAGTCGATGTCATCGCAGATGCATCTCTACCGCCAGGCACCAAATCAGTCGCAGATCAGATTCTCGACATCCACGCCCGCGGAGAAACCAACCTCAGCGGCGGCTGGCTCCGCGGCCGCGAACTCCTCGCCGCCACCAAAACCGAGCGCTCCGCCACCCGTCTCGTGCTCATGACCGACGGCCAGGCCAACAACGGCATCACCGACCGCGCACAGCTCGCGCGCCTCTGCGCCACCGCGCGCGAACTCGGGATCACCACCAGCACCATTGGCTTTGGCGCCGACTACGACGAGGATCTCCTCAAGGCCATGGCCGACTCCGGCGGTGGCAACGCCTGGTATATCGAACGCACCGATCAGGCGCAGGACGTCTTTGGCGAGGAACTCGCCGGCCTCCTCTCGCTCAGCGCGCAGAATCTCTCCGTCACCGTCAAGCCGGCGCGGCGGGTAGAGTTCGTCGGCATTCTCAACGACTACCCCTCCTATCCCGTGCCGGGCGGCGTGCGTGTCGAACTCGGCGACCTCTACGCCCGTGAGCCGCGACGCTTGCTCATCGAGTTCATTGTGCCCGGTGTGCCGAGTGTGTCCGGTGGTCCTGCGGGCAACACGCCAGTGGCGTCACTCATCGTCAGCGGTGCCGTGCTCCTGCCCGACGGCGCTGTGGAGCAGCGCATGGCCACCTTCTCAGTGGCCCGCAATCTGGATGCTGCCGGCCATGTGGAACCGATGATTGAGCGCGAAGTGCTCCTCGCCAAGGCCGCCCATGCCCGCGATGAAGCGGCCAAGCACCGCGAGCGCGGGGAGATTCGTGAATCGTCCCAGCTCCTCCGCGAAGCGGCCGCCGAGTTGGGGAGCAGCGCGTTCGCGGGTGAGCTCGATCTGCAGGATCAGGTCCGCGACCTGGAGGCCATGGCCGAGCGGATGCGTGAGGAGGCGATCGACGGGCGCGACATCAAGTACCTGAAGCAGCGCGCGTACAACCAGCGGCGGGGGAAGGCGGGGTATGAAAGGAGTTTGCGGAGGCCGGATGGGGAGTAGGCGCGGCATTGCCCGCTCCCGCCGACATCGGTGCGTGCCATGCGCCGCCGAGAGTGTCGGACTTGAAAACGGGACGGCGCGTGTGAATAGCGCCGTCCCGTTTTCATTGTGACCTTCGTTCCTCCAGTAGGTGATCTCAATCTGTCGGAACTTGTGTCCTTCGTCAATGGCGACTCGCCCGTGCTCGGACCGGGATTGAGCGAACGCAACGCATCCATCAGGATGCGTTCGCTCTGCTTCGCGATCGAACCCGGACTCCTACTGAAGGAACGGGATCCACAGTCCCGCGCGTCTACCAGTTTCGCCACCCGAGCCGGGTTTCCATTCGCATGGAAACGACGCATGTGCTGTGACACACGCGCTGCGAGTCGAGTGGGAACTTGCGTGAGACGAAGCCGAAACACGTCACCATTTCATTGCGCACCGAATCGAATTCACGGCACCCGGTACAGCTCAGTCGAGCGGTGCGCACGGTCCTTTCCGCAGCGGTGCACTGTCAGACCCCCACCCCAGATTGTAGCGTAACCCCAACACGAGGAACAATGAAAACAGTATTCCCCAAGCCCGACCGGTCGGATTACCAGCCCAACTTCACCAAGAGCCCGGACAATGATCAGCTTGATGTTGGCTGGAACGAGGGCGTGCTCAGCGACGGCAGGCCGTACCGCATCGAATGCTGGGCGCAGGACCAGCTCACCAACGTGACAGTCTTTCTCTCGAGCCTCGGGCTGGAGGATGCCTCACCCCAGCAGCTCATTGACCTGTTGGGGAACGATCGTGTGGTATGGTTCAAGCCTCGAAGTCAGCCTTCGGCAAGCACTGCGATAATTGCCGATGCGGCAGGCAGCGCGATGTGGTCGATCAACATCGTCATCGGGGAAGCCGATGAACCGGCGCGCGCCGATTCGGTTCCACTTCTCCCGTATCAGCGAACGCAACACGTTGGAGTGCATTGAGAATGTCTGAAAGCACCGAGTTCACGTTGCCCTACTTCGTAGATCCCGAAGCGCAGGTTCAAGGGTACTTCGTGGTGTTTGATCACAATTTCAAGCTCGTACAAGAGTTCAAGTCCATTGAGGAGGCAGAAGCGTTCGTCGCCACTGCCAATGGAGAAGACTTGGCGACTGTTCGCCAGAATGACAAAGAGCGCGCCCAGGCGTTCGGTCAGTACCGCGACAACGTCAAACGTGGCAGCCGTACCAAGCCCTGAGGGCCGGGCGCGGGAATAGCCGCTCGGGATCGCCCGTTTCGGCAGCGAGAATCCTTAGTCGCCCCCGATTGTGCGATAGATCTGCCGGGCGCGGGCCAACGCTTCGTCAAAACTCCGCTCGAGGCTCGGGTTGACGCCCCTGCAGCCGGCAACCACTTGCTCGGCCCAGTCGAAATACTCCTGCTTCCGTTCGACGGGCCATTCCGGTGGGTGGTCGGTCAGGTCCCGAATATTGCTGAGTTTATCGGCGATTTTTATCTGCTTGGCCCACACAGACGATGCGGCGGCGTGTTCGAACTGCAACCGCTTTCGCACAGCCTTGTCCAGTGCTTTGTCATCAGTAACCTCTCGCACCAACTCGGCGACCGTAGTACCAAATTCGTTCGCAAGCTCGCTGAACGTTGTGTCCGTGTCTTCGACGGTATCGTGAAGAACCGCGGCGAGAAGCGGCGCTTCCTCGGTAACGCCTCCCTCACTCGCGAGCGCCATGGCAACAGCGATGGGGTGATTGATATACGGGGATGCAGAAGCATCCTTCCTCCGCTGCGTGCTGTGCTTGGCGGCGGCGAAACTCAGCGCACGAAGTAGGACAGCTGCCTGTATCATGGGTATCGCTCCCGGCTTATTGTCGGCAAATGACAAGACAAGTTATTCGGTGGCCGAGCTGGGTACGGGTGATCTCGAGGCGGCGAACCCACTCAGGCAGACTTTCTCTTCGACTTGGTCGGTCGGGCATAAAACGTGTCCACGAGGCCAGGCTGCAGCTTGATCATCCGGAGCAGCACCAGGGCCGGTCCCTCGGGCGCTCGTCGGCTGGCCTCCCACGCCTGCACAAGCTTCGTGCTCACGTTCAAGTACAGTGCCAGCACCGCCTGGGATGCCTGGAGCGACTTCCGCACCGACCGAACCTCTGCCGCGCTCATCGGCTCGACCAGCCGGGGCAACGACGTCGTCTTCAGGCTCCGCTGCCCACGCGAGTGTTCAAGCGCTTCGTTTGCGGAGGCGAGCAGTGCGGCGAACGCCTTGGGTTTCACGCGGTCTCCTTGATCAGCTGAACCAGGTGCCGCAGCGCGGACTTCTGCGCCGCAGTGAGCACATCGTGTTCTCCTTTGCGAAACAGATACAGCAAATAGATCCGCTTGCGGTGCGGCAGCCAGAGGAAGTGGACGCGCACGCCGCCCCGCTTCCCTTTGCCTCGGGCCGGATCCGGCATCCTGACCTTCCGAAGCCCGCCCGTGCCGGGATCAAGATCTCCTGCGGCCGGATTCTCCACCAATTCCAGCTGGAGGCTGCGCAGCGCGTCTTCGAGGTGGTGCTGGCGAATGAGCCGCGAAAATACGACCGTCTCGACGAACTGAATCCACTCGACTTCCATCGCAGGCGTATCCCGCCCACATTCCGCGTATACTACAGTGTAGTATACTCCTTGGTAGTACTGCCGTCAACGCATTGGGGTGGGTGCCCAATCCGATTCGGCAGCGTAAGGCTGGCGCGCGGGCGTCACCGGGGAGTCACTTCGGCAAATCGTTTGTCTACCACGGGTTGCAAGTCGCTCGTTTTGCGAGGGGCAATACCCATCCGCGCAGACGCACCGAAGCCTTGGGCCGCATCTATTCGAATGTGCGGGAAGGCGGGGTATGAGCGGAGTTTGCGGAGGCCGGAGGAATAGCAGCGCTTTTGGTTGTTCGTGCAATGAATTGGTGACGCATTGGGACGTGACCTGCTCCAAGTTCCCCTCCGACTCGCAGCGCGTGCAGCGCAGTGCACGCGTCGTTTTCACAGGGTGCGCAAGCTCTCCAGTGGGAACCCTGCCCAGGTGGTGAAACTGGCAGACACGCCGGACTGCGAATCCGGTGTCCTAACGGACGTCCAGGTTCGAGTCCCGGCCTGGGCACGGGTGAGTCGCCATTGACGAAGCGAGAGGCCGATCTCAAATTGCGAATACCGTTAGGACACTTGGTTCGCAGGGGAAACGGGGCAGCGCTATTCGCACGCGCTGTCCCGTTTTCGTTTTGCTCCCTGTCCGAGCGCGCGCCACGGGTAAGCAGAACTGTCAGACCCCCTGCATAGAGTTAGTGGAAGTCGGCTGCGGTTCGTGCAGCACCTCAGCCTTTCGCCGTACTTTCTCTCCCAATGCTCACCCCCATCATCACCACCATCCTCAATCCCGCGCTCATGCTGGAGCGCGCGGTTGACGGCCTCTTCCCGCTGCCGCCGGCAACGCCGCAGCAGCCCTGGCCGACGCTCTCCGCATGGATTGTGCTCCGGCAGGGCGGGCTTCGCGACGATCTGCATCGTCTGTCCGCGGCAAAGGGAGTGGCCGGCTGGTTCGATCCGCCAATCTGCCTGTTCAACGAAGTCAGTTCGCGCTGGGCGAGCGAGTCTGCATCCACCCCGCTCACCGAGCCCGAGCGGCAGGCCATCCTTTCCGAACTCGTTCCCCGCGTTGGCGGCACGTTCTTCTCGCGCGGCGCAGGTACCACCGCCGCTGACGCCTGGGTGCCCGGCCTCGATCACCTCATCGGCGAACTCGTCAGCGAAGGGATCGCTCCGGGCGCCTGGCAGCAAGCCCTCCTCCAAACGGCCACCGACACCTTTGCGCGCGGCCGCGCCGAGGCCCTGGGCCACATCTATACAGAATGGCTTGCCACGGTCGCCCGGGTGGGCCGCCCCGACGGCCGCGACGCCAAGGTGCGCCTCGCCGCCGAAATCACTGCCGACCCGGCCGGTTTTTCCGAGCGCCTCGGCGGCCGCCGCGATGTTCGCATTGTGGGCCTCGCCGACCTCCGTGGCGGCTGGCGACCGCTCCTCGCC
>Ga0207952_1000530_pt1 | contig 28783 bp, 32 predicted proteins | sample SubbioR12Aug_8Ca_FD_184831 | JGI IMG/M metagenome (GOLD analysis project Ga0207952, IMG submission 184831) | Serpentinite rock and fluid subsurface biosphere microbial communities from McLaughlin Reserve, California, USA - CR12Aug_8Ca (SPAdes) | ecosystem: Environmental > Terrestrial > Deep... | reverse complement strand
ATTGTTTCTGCTTCTGAACTCATGATTATCTATCATAAAAAAATTGTCTTAAAAAGTTATGGGTAAATATTTTGATGGGCTGGTTAGTTTTTTGTAACTATAATTCAAATTCCTGGCGACATTTCTCGCATTTTCCTCTTTCTTGCCCAGGAGGACCAAGAAGGAATACCTTACCAATTGTCTTACATAAAGGACACATTCCAGTAGTTGCATTTTTTGGACCACTACGAATGATTTTCTGAGTTTTTCTACGTCCCATGTATTTACCTCTTAAATCGGTCTATTAAGTTTAATTTTTCAATGCCCAAAGAGATACCAAAAAAGCCTAAATTTCATACTAAAATCAACGTCCATCTATGAAAAATAGTAACTAATCAAAGATTCTACGATGTTTTAGACTTTCTTCAGTTTTATTATTTTCTTGAAAATTGAAGTTAGAAAAAAATTAAAAATAGAAAAAAGATTCAGGAAATTTACAATTTAGGAATGAATCCTAGTGAATTGTAAAGTTCCATTAGTCTTTTGATCGATGTATCTTTTTGGGTAGTTGATGGCAGTTTTGCTAGTATGTTTTGAGCCTCAGTTAATGCATCAGATTTGAGAATCATTGTTGCACCAAGTGTCTTACCATCATTTGCTTTCATCACAGCGCCATAGAAAGAACACTGTCCTTTTGGAATGACGTTGTTTACACCAAGTGTTACTTTCTCTACATCTGATTTAAGATCAATCATAGCAACAGCTAATGGATAATCGGTAGCACATGCTTTGACAATATAGCTCCAATATGGAGAACCCTTTTTGTATTGTTCAACTTTTGCTTTAGTCAAATATTTGCTAACAGATCCATCGCCACTGACATATGGTGTAGCCTCTGTGTTTTGCAGAGGAGCTACAACTAACGAACCTACTACTGCAGCTAATGCAAAGAAAATTATTTTTTTATTCATAAATTCACCCCCTCAGAGAATTGATGAGTGTGAAATTTGCTCTTGGCAAAAGAAATCAAAGTATCACATGATAAATGAGTACCTGTGATGATGTCCCTTTGGCAATGAAGACATTTTCTAATAGATGCTCTTTTACAAACCAAGCATACAGCTATGGGTGCCAAAGGACCATCACAGTTTTCACATGCATATAAAAAATTACATGGGAAATTAGAAGAAACAAAATTGTTTTCTGCTCTGTTTTCAATTGCATGGGAGTCTGGTAAACGTGGGGAATGACTATTTGAAATCAGGCGTTGATTTTGTTCTTCTATGTGACTCATTAAATCATATTTCATAGTTTGTTATTAGACAATAACTTAGGATTTGTGGCATGCCTTAATTGGGATTATTTTTAAAACAGTTTAAATCACTGAATGACTTGATGTGAATTCATTGAAATTATCTACAATGTTAATTATAGGAACATTTGGAATTTTTCTGATTTTTGGAGTGTATGGATATTATTCATTTTCAATATCGATTCAAGAGGTAAATAAGTTACTTACAACTAGAAATGAAGGATTTGCATTTAATATGATGCAAGATCTTGATGAGTATATTGATAAAAGAATTGAAGATTTTAGACAGCTGACAAAACTTCCGGTAATTCAAGAGTCGTTAATGAAATCTAATCAGGAGTTTCTTCACAGACAACAAGTACAAAAAATAATGAAAGAGCAAGATCCTCTTACTAATATTGAAAATCAGCCATTTATTTCACCAACTGTAAATACTGAATTGATATCGGAATTAACCGATGTAATCAATTTCTATAAATCAGAATATGATTATGATGTGGTATCAGAATTATACATTACAAATATCCATGGTGCAAATGTTGCGATAGATACTGTAACATCAAATTATAGACACGATAATGAAAAATGGTGGCAAGAAGCAAAGTCAAAAGGTACATACATAGGAGAAACCGAATATGATGAAAAATCCAAAAACTACATCACATCAATAGGTTTGAGAATAGATGATCAAGATGGAGAGTTTTTAGGAATACTTAGAGTTTCATTAACATTAAACGATTTAATTCATGAATTTATCAATGATGCAGAAATTCTCAATGTACAAAACAGATCAATATTATTGATTAATGAAAAAGGGCAAACAATATACTCAAACGGAATTCAAGATTTCCGAGAATCTCAAGCTGTTCCTTATTTTGATTTAATTCAACCTTTGAAGGATGTAGGAACCATAAACATCTCTGACAATCCAGATGAACCTAGTTTCATTTCATATGCAAAATCTACAGGGTATAAGCAGTTTGAAGGCTTTGGGTGGACATCGATAGTTGATCAGTCTAGTTCTTCATTTACTGCAGAATTTGTTGATCTGAAAAATTCTTTCCTTGTAATATCAATTTTGGGAATGGTATCGTCAGTAATGATTGGGCTTATTTTATCATATTTTATTTCAAATCCATTACGCCTGTTAAGTAAAATGGCAAAACAATTCTCAGGAGGAGATTTTGACGCTAATTTCAAAGGTTCAAAAATTATGGAAATCAATATGATTGGTAATTCATTTAATTCAATGGGTCAATCTCTTAAAAAATTAATTGAAACTGAAAAAAAATTAGCTGAATCCCACGCAATGATGAAAAATGAAAGATTGGGAGCAATTGGTCAACTTTCAGCAAGTATGGCACATGATCTAAAAAACCCACTTGCTACAATTAAGACATCAGCAACTATAATTCAAAAACAGGTGAACAACGCAGATCCTGAAATAGAAAAGGCGATGCAAAGAATGGACAGAGCTATATTCCGCATGTCACATCAAATAGATGATGTTTTAAATTTTGTACGAACCACTCCGTTGAATTTATCTGAAAAAAGAATAATAGAAATCATAAACGAGTCAATTGATTCCTTGGAAATACCAAATAATATTAAATTGAAAATAACAGATTCAGATTTTACAATTTTATGTGATGCAAAAAAACTTGAAACTGTTTTTACAAATATCATTTTAAATGCGATTCAAGCAATTGGTAAAGCAGATGGAAGAATAGACATAAAATCACAGATTATAGATGGTAATATCAAAATAGAAGTATCAGATTCTGGACCAAAAATACCTCCTGAAATATTAGATAAAGTGTTTGAACCACTTTTCACAACCAAAGAAAAAGGAACAGGTTTAGGTCTTTCATCATGTAAAAATATCATAGAACAACATGGTGGAACCATCTCAGCTCATAACGATCCAACAACTTTTACAATAATACTTCCAAAAAAGACAAAGAATCAGTAAGAGATTTTAACAGAAAACAAACATACTTTGGGATGGACAAAAAAAAGATCGTTCTTATCGTTGATGATGATGTAGATCTTTTAGAAAATACTGTTTTTTTGATAAAAAGTGCAGGATATGATGTAGTAATGGCTCAAAATGGCGTTGAAGCCGTTCAAAAATACAAAGAAACTAGTCCAAACCTAGTCTTAATGGATGTAAGGATGCCCATTATGGATGGTTATGATGCATTTTTTAAGATTCATCAATATGATCCCAATGCCAAAGTAATTTTAATAACAGCATATGCACATGATGAGAAAAAACATACCAAAGCAAAAAATCTTAATCTAATTGATACAATCTCAAAACCATATACAATTGAACAGCTTGAGAATATTATCTCAAAGAATATTTAGGATTTAAGCTTCTTTATTTGTTTGAATCTGTTTGTATAAAACGATATTGCTTCATCGACAAATTTGTAGTACCATTTTTTTAATTCAGGATCATTGTCTAGTAATTTTTTCCATTGCCTAGTGCTATTACTTGATTTTTTTGATGAGATCAAAAGATTAGTATAAAACCAATAAGATATCTGATTAGCAAGATCTTCTTCGTTTATCTGCTCAAAATTATTCTGATATTTTACATTAATGTATGTCATCAATTCATAAATTGGCAATGCTGTAATATTAGAAATTTGAATATTATCCATGAACATTCCAGATGCCAATGTTTTCAATCGGTCTGTATCATTTCCAATAATTGATTTTACATAGTTCCATTTTCCAAAAATTTGTGGCAACACATCGGCATATTTTTCTGCCATCTTTTCAATATCTTTTTCTGATAAATTCATCACATCTAGGCAATACAAAATTCCATGGAGAGATAATCTGTAAAGATCAGATGGTGCCTTTTGAATATTTTTTCCATCTTTTACTACTAACCCAACATCAAGCAAACCCATAGTATGTTTTCCTCTAGCCATTCTTCCAACTAATAGTCTACGATAGTCTTTTTCTTGTGTTCTTATATTAGAAGAATCTGAAAGGTGTGTTTTTGCCATACCCCATGTAGTAAGTTTACCATTTACTGCCAAAATCTCTAGTAATCTCTGAACATTTTCATGGTGTTTTGGTCCTTTTCTATTGCGGTACGAATATTGTCCAAAAATACGATGTGCCGTAGGCCTAGTGTATTGTTTGTATGCGGAAAGATTTCCATAAACTGCACCTTGTTCTTTCATGGTTGGCATGCCACAAACCAATATGTATCAGCATATAATAATCTACAAAGGCAAATTTGTGATAAAAACCATAAAAATGCATATTTCAGAATTTAACTCAACATGTAATTTCGATAAGATTAGAACTGGTTGATACAGGTTATGGAATCAAAGAACATGTATGTATTAGTAATTCTTGGTTGTGTTGTCATAATTGTTGCAATGTTTTTTAGTTTAAGTTTAGATAAAATAATTGTCAAACCACTTATCAGAAATTATGCAATACCAGATACGCATATAAAATTAGAACAATCAAAATCACTTACATTGACATCAAATATTTCAGGGGTAGTGTCATATGGAAGATAAAAAAGGTGTTATTGGTACGAAGTTTATTTTGACATTAGTTTTAGTTATTGGAATTATAATGTATCCAGTAGATAGTTTTGCAGAATCATATGTTAATTTAGATAAAAAATCATATACAATTGGAGATAAAATTAAAATTTCAGGAAGAGTTGTTTATGAAGAAAATGTACCTATTGTAATTCAGGTTCGTAGTGTTTCAGATATTGTTGCAATAAAGCAGTTTTTCCCTTTAAAATCAGGATCGTTTTCAACATATATTGATGTAGTCGGTCCTAAATGGTCACAGTCAGGAACATATACCATAATAATTTCGTATGGTGATGAAAAATTCGAAAAGATTTTTAGTTTTTCTACTACCAATACATCTGAAAAAAAGGAATCGGAGCAAACAAGACATACTCAAGAAACAATTCAATCTCAAAAACCTAAATCAAAAATTTCAATATCAGATTTTCCAGATCCCATGCTTTCTCCAAACTATTACATTAACTTGTATAACACTGATTCTGATTTTAAAAGATTATTTGATACCACATTCCCCGAACATAAAATTCAAGAATTAGTAGGGTACAAGTTAACAGATATTCCAGGGTTTCCAGATTATAATTTATCCCCACAATATTATGTGGATAGATATTCAAATGAGCCAAGATTTAGAGTATGGTTTGATTCACAATTTCCTGACAAAACAATTTATGATATTGTAGGCATATCTGAAAAAACTAGACCTACGATGCCTAGTTGGATTAAACAATACGTTCAGCTATGGTCCACAGGAGAAATAACAGATTCGCAATTTACTTCAGGGATTACAGAATTAATTCAAAGAAAGATACTCGTACTTAGTGACGATATAGTAAAAACAAAGAATTCAGATAACAACATTCCATCATGGTTTAAGAATACTGCAACATGGTATTCAAATGAAACAATTACAGAAGATGATTTTTTACTTGGATTGCAGTTTCTTATTGAAAAAAAGATAATCACAATTCAAACTTAGGTAATTTACACTAGTTAAAAAATAAAAATACCTGAATAATTGAAATGTAACTTTTAATAATCAAACAAAGTATAAGTGAATATTGAATTTAAAGATATTATCTCTGATTGTTACAGTATTTACTTTTGCAGGATTGCTATTTTCAACATCATACGCTGATGTAGTATCACCTAAAAAACAGTTATCTTTTGGAATTGATCTAGAAGATATTTCATGTAAAGAAGGATTCATGCGTGTCTATTTACTAGAACATGAAACGCCTTCATGCATAAAGATTTCATCAGTAAAAAAATTAGTACAAAGATATATGATTTCAGATTTTGATCTAAAGCAGTTTGAAAAGAAAGAAAAAACAACACTACAAGAAGTTGGTTCAGTTAAAATAGAATCTACTGTTCAATCCCTTTCAAAATCAGGTAAATCTCAGATTCCAGTGTATGATGTAATATTCAATGTTTGCTCTATATCGCAATCTATTGAATCTCCAGTAATTGAACTTAAATCAAATGCCGAGAAAAAACAAATCCAGCTTGCAAATAGTGTTGAAGCAAAGTCATGTCAAATATCTGTAGGACAAATTCAGGCTAGCAATCCAGAATCAATATCAATACAGCTAATCAACAAGGGTACAATTTCTCAAAAAATTAATGATTTAACATTAACCATTAATAATTTACAACTTGAGCTTGAAATTCAAAGAAAAAATCTTTCAGAATTAATTAAGATCAAGTCTGAAAAATCACCTGAAGTAAGTTCAACAATTGAACAGATTTCCAAACTAAGAAAACAGACTAACGATGTACGTGACGAACTTAATTCATATCTATTATCATTAAATCTTACACCTACAACTACCAAAGATACTTTAAAGATACCAACACCAACACTTCGAAAAGCATCAGAAGGAATGACTGTTAAAATTATTTCAAAATACAATAATCCAATAAAAAACAATTATGATATTGCATTTGAAGCTTGTGCGGGAAAAGAAATTTTGAGAATCCCCATCATTACAGTAAGTTCAGATTTAGAATCAAGGACAACTCAATTAGGGGATAAAATATCTCCAAACTCTTGTTTTATTTCTGGAACTAAAATAAGTGCCAGTGATCCAAACACTATCCAAATAAGATATCAGGATAGCGGTGCAAAAGCACAACAAATAGATGATTTAGATAAAAAACTTGATGAATTAAATAAACAATTCTTAGATGTGAAAAAATCGCTTAATGAGTTAATCAATATCAAACCTCGTCCTGTAGACTTTGCTCAAAAGGCAGATGACATATCACAAAATATCATTAAATTAAGAGATGAAATTTTGCACACAAAATCTTTAAAATATAAAATTTTGAGTACTGAGTGATTTCTTGTTTGAAAATTTCTTGTAGATAAAAAATAACAAATTTTTAAAGAAGATCAGATTTTAAGATTACCAGATTTAACATGTTTGTATTTTGATAAATCCAAAATATTCTCTATTTTAATATCTGATTGATACTTTGCGTTTACATATGTCCTGTAATCATTACATGTATCCTTTTTTAGAATTTTGTCTGTGATCCCGATGTATTGTTCAGATTTTGACTGTATTAGAAAAGAGGGTTTTAGAATTGTGGTATCTGCACATGCTTTGAATTTAACTAAAAACTTTTCAGAATCGGTAGGAATTGAATACAATATCTTAACATCTGCTTTTTTGCTCATTTTATTGTAAGATAATAATTCAAGGTTTGAATAATATTTGTCAATTTTACTTTTTCCTGTAAAAGTCCAATCGGAATTTTTGTAAAGTTTTATACAATTGTATATAGATTGTCGATCTTTATATTTTTCTTGAAATTTCTGATTTCCCATCTCTTTATATCGAATATACATTTGCTTACACATATTTTCATCAACTTTCACCTCAGCGAAGGATAACGGAAGTGCAATCACAGGTAACAATAGTAAAAAAATGGAAAAAATACCCAATCGGTTTAGATTATGTTTAGTTATCATCAAATCACTTTAAAAAAATTTGAAGAAAAAATAACGATTGTTGGAGATAAAACATCATGGTCTGTAAGAGATACTAGTCTACAATTGATTTCTTTGGTTTTGTGTATTTTCGTATTTAATTTGCTGAATCAATAGTATTATTGCATAATTATTGGTTTGTGGCATGCCATATACTATCACAGAGGATTCAATTAAATAATGAATTCTATGGCGCGGGGGATATAGTTAGACAGTCAGATTTTGCACTATTTCAATCTAAAAACATACTATCCTATTTTCTGGTTAGTTTGTGATTCTAAGATCGATTATCAGGCACACACTTTTTCATCTACGAGAATATATCCTCTTGAACAAGGGTCATTTTAGATAATCATCTTGTATTTTGCCTACAAATCGGAATCATCTTTCTCAGATTCGTCAAACTGTTTTGATTGCATTTTGTTTACAAACTCACGTTGTATTGAGAGATGTGACTGTCTTGCTTTTTCAAAATCACTGTCAGATTTTGGTTTACTCATATGTCACATACAACCTCGCTTTTTTGGTTTCCGTCATACAGTTTCTCAATTGCATTAACGGTGCATGGTGAAATGTATGGGTAATCAGTAGTTATTGTCGGTGACATTAATTCCTCAGGGGCAGTAGAGTGTGCCAAGCCAAGTGCGTGTCCAAACTCATGTCTTAGTATGGTCGTAATTTGGCTTGAGCTTAATTCTGTGATGTTATAAATTGTGATAGTTGATTTTAAGATTTGATTGTTATCTACAACCGAATTTGTATAACCAGAATAACCATCACCGTTTCTTTGTGTAACTAATTTTATTGTAATGTCTGCAACGCCGTTATCAGAAGATACATATTCAAATTTGTTTGGCACTACCATCTTTGTTGGGTTTTTTGATACTTGATCCATTGCGCCCTTCCATCCGATATAATATGTAGAAGACGTTCCCTTGAGACCTTTGTGAAGAAGAGAGTTGTCTATCTGTAATGATTTTTCAGATAAAATGACATCTTTTATTTCAATGATCTGCTCAGGTGTTACTAGTGACTCGCCAATTATTGTAAATGTCAAAGATTTGTTTGGCGTAAGATTCCAAGAGACCCATGTCTCAGTAGTGTCTCCCTTGAGGTTTTGAATCAAATACTGAGTAGATAATGGAGCATGATCAGAGTTTGCAATCATGCCTACCTGGGAAAAAAGCAAAAAAGATACTGCCAATGCAGCTAAAATCGCAAAATACTTTATTGGATATTTTGTCGCGTGTTTTGCAATTGTTTTTTGCTCTGTACTTTCAGAATTTCTTTTTGTAGATTCCAATACCTGTCTTTTTCTTGCAGAGTTTATCTCTTCAAGGAGCACGTTTTTGGAAATAAGATCTGAAACTAATTCAAAATTCATTGGTCACACACCGTTTTACGAGTTATGTCATGCAGTACTTTCATTATTGCGTCTATTTCAAAAGGCTTGAAGATTATTGCAGATGCCTTTAGACTAGTCATTTTTACATAGGTATCTTCTGAAAGATCGGCAGTTACCATTATCACATTAGCATCAGAGTCAATCTTTTTTATCTCCTCTAACGCATACAGTCCGTCAAATTTGTCCATCATTACATCCAAAAATATCACGTCAGGTCTTAATTTCACATAAAGTTCTACTGCCTCCTTGCCGTCGTATCCTTGCCCAATCACATTAACACCATTAATCTCCAAAAATTCTGAAAAAACATTTACTATTGTTTTATCATCATCAACTACAATTACCCTAATCACAACACATCTCCGGCGTTTGTATTATTCATATGATATGAATATCATATTTGATATTAATAAGATGTTTGTGTTTTAGATAACATACAACATTGATGTATTTTTTTCAAATTTTGAGCATGTTTTATACAAATTCTATTTAAAAATATACTTTAATATAGTATGAAGCTATTATGTTATTAATTTTTATGACATATGTAGAAACGCATTGTATTTTTTTGCAATAAAATAAAGTAATCCGCTATATTCAAACAAAATTTAGAACATATGTAATGCTCTAATATTTTGTAATATGCTAAAAATTAACAATATCTGATGCATTATTGTATACGGGATAGCAACGGATCAAGCAAATTTACCATTGTTTTTTGTGCTCTTTCAGATTCAGAAAACATTTTGCTCTGAATTTCAGGATTATCTAGTTTGTTTATTCGTTCAGAATAAGTAATTGTTTTAGATGGAGTAAAGTCATCAAATGATTTCAAACATGTTGGACAACTAACCATTAGAGTGTCAATAGCTTTTACTGCTTCAGCATCCACATGATTGTTAAAATTAGAATTATGTCTAGTCATTACATTCCATTCAGGGTCTGTTATTATCGTATTTTTAAAATCCCTAGTCCAGATTTTATCAAATGTCCAAGTATCTCCTAACTCGTCAACTGCTGTGGTCTTACTTGTCTCAGTCAAATGATAAATGTGACCCTTGTAAATCCCATCATATTCTTTTGGAGGATTTAGTGACTCTCCAACTATCTCAATTCCGTGATTGTAAAAATTCTGCCATGCATTGCGTTTTACATCCCATACATTTGTTCCAAGCATGTTAAAATCAAGTGGAGCTCTAAATGTATGTGCGACTTTAACTATTAGACATTTTTGTTGGAATTCATCTGAACAGTTACCTTCAGAAGTAGTAACTATGATATTTTCCAGTACATTTTCAGGATCGACTAGAGTAACTGTTTCTATTCCATCCCATGACTTGTCCCAGTTAATTACGGCTTTGCTCATTCCAATTGATTGCCCTTTTGCAAGACCAAATGCTAATTCAAAGTGAGATATGTTATCAGAACCTGTATTTTCATATATTTTAAATTCCGCTACGTTTTGTTCTCCAGTTTGAACGGTTACAAGTGGATATGGTGTAAAGTATCTCTCGACATCTATTGATTGACCGTTGTATGTAAATCCATTATCAACTAGTCGTGCACCAAGATTATCTACACCTAATGTAGGTTCTTCACAGTCACCGCTGCATCCGCCGCCATTATTGGTAGTAGATGCTGCAACAAATAATCCAAAATCACCAGTCAAAGTAACAGCGGCACTTGTAAATTCTGTACCATTAATTTGATAGTGAATATTACCAAGAGTAGGATCATATTCGAATGTATCTGTATTTATAATTGGAGGAGTACTTCCGGCAATTGTGTTTATAGTAAGCGTCACTGCAGTTGCACCAGCATTCCAAACACCAGTTAAAGTGTCCGCAGTGTCAATATCTGATGGATTCACTGTAAAATTTGCACGAAATTCTGTATTTGACATGGTTAATCCTGCAAATGAGCTATTTACCTGAGCTGGAAAGGCGATAGTGATAGTATCCCCTACGGAATAGACTGCATCTGCATCATCTGGATCATTTGCAGTTGCGTTAGATATGCCTGAAGCTGCAAATGCATCAGGGGTCATGTAAGGCAATATTGCAACAGTCGATAAAACAGATGCTAAAATAAATAATGAAATAATTTGTTTGTGTTTATTCATATATTATGAGAATAGCATAGTAATATTTAAGTAATTTAAAAAATATTAAAAACATGTTTGTATCTTATATGACATACAACGTTGATGTGTTTTGGAATATTTATGCAGTGAATTAGATGTAGAGATATTACTTTAGATTAATTTTGCATTTCTGCGTCAAAACTTGTTTTATTTTCTGTATGTCAAATGGCTTGTAGAGTACAGCAGTAATATCAAATTCATTTAATCTTTGCTCTGTCTTTGATGAAACATCAGCTGTTACTGCTACAATTTTGGCATCAGGATCAAATTCTTTTATTTTTGCAATACCGTAAAATCCGTCATATTTTGGCATCGTGATATCGGTAAATAGAATTTCAGGTCGGTACTTCATGTACAATTCCACAGCATCATTGCCATCATATCCATGTGCTAATACGTCTAATCCCATAAGAGATAAAATGTCAGAAAATACCTTGACGATGTTTTTGTCATCGTCTATTACAACACAGGTAATCAATAGTGATTAATTATGACATTATTATATAAACAGGGATATCATTATCAATCTTACAAAGGTTATTGCAAAAAATATTTGTTTGAAAAGAGGTATGTACTTTTAATATGTGACAATAAATAAAAATCACATGCACGTTAATGATAAGATAAAACTCATAATAGGTGTTTTAGTGATCATATCAGTAATATCTGCATATGAAATATCTGTTGATGAAATAAAAAAAATTCCGTTAAACTATGAATTAATTTCAGAGCATGAAGGGCAGGATCGGGTGTTGGAAAAAGTTGATGGAGATTTATCTGAATCATTTTTGATAAGAGAAATGCTAAGACAAAATGTTGCAAATGTGGATGGAGATATTTTAGAGATAAAAGCAACAGTGATAGGAATTGATTCTGCAACAAATAATGTGATCTTTGATAATTCTCAGACTTTTTTTGTAGATAGAACTACTAGAAAACATGCACAGATGGACGAGTACTTTGCTTTTCCAACAAATGTTCAAAAACAAAACTATGAGTTTTTTCACCCGATGATATTCACAAAGGCAACCTTTGTTTTTGAGGGGGTAAATAACATCAATAATCTCGAGGTTTATGATTTTTCATGCAGGTATAACAGTACTGACGTATCTTCTTCTTTTCCACAATTTCCATCAAAAAAGATACTTTCTGATGGAAAGTGCTGGGTATCCGTAGAACCAGTTACAGGCATGGTTGTTAATTTTTCCAAGGAATGGGATGATTATTTTGTAGATGACGGTATACGTGGAGATCAAGTAGAGATTGGAGGCAAGCACACTACAGAGTATTCAAAAGCAATTTTGACAAACGATGCAAAATCCACAAAAACACTCTATTATTTTTTTGATGTCATACTTCCAATATTTATCACCATAATTGGAATTATCATATTATTTGTAGTCATTCTCTTTGAAAAAACAAAGAACCAGACAAAACTTATCATGCAAGCACAAAATGAGTTGGTTAAAAAAGAAAAGCTATCTACGATAGGAGAACTGACTGCAAGGATTTCACATGATTTGAGAAATCCTCTTAGTGCAATCCAGCTATCAATGCAAAATATGGAGATGTTAATCAACAATAAACGGGATCCAAAAATAGACGAATACATTCCAGTCATAAACAATGCCTTATCCAGAATTAATCATCAGATAAACCAGGTCTTGGGTTTTGTAAAAACTACTTCACTTGACATGAAACTAGTCTCGATTTCAAAAATCTTGCAAGAATCAATTGCAAATGCAAACATTCCAAAGAACATTGCAGTCATACTGCCAGAAAACGATTTTTCATTATTGGCAAGCAAAATTCAGCTAGAGGCTGCATTTAGTAATATTTTATCTAATTCCATTGATGCAATCGGCGAAAACATTGGAAGCATCATCATACGTGCAAGAACTGAAGGAAATAGATTGGTTTTAGAGTTTGAGGATTCTGGCACTGGAATATCAAAAGAAAACATGGATAAAATATTTGAGCCGTTATTTACCACAAAACAACAAGGGACTGGGCTTGGGCTTGCAAGTGTAAAATCCATAGTTGAGGCACACAAGGGAACTATATCTGTAAAATCGCCGCCAACGATATTTACAATAACTCTTCCGCAAGATCCAAACACAAACAGTCACATTACACCATGACACTATTTTAATAAATATGAACATATGAGCATCTTATGTGATGATCAACTGTATTGTAATAGATGATGATCAAGATACGGTAAATATATTTTGTAAGACGCTAAATATGATTGGACTTGATGTTCTTGCCACTGGCAACAACGGCATGGAAGCAGTAGAACTGTATGAGAGATACCGTCCTAATCTCATTTTTGTTGATTTGTCAATGCCAGTGTATGACGGGTTTTATGCCATAGAGAGAATAAGAGACGTAAACCCAAATGCCAAAATAATCATAATCACAGGAGATCTTAAGGCTGGCGAATCCCATCTTCTTGACTCATTTAATGTGACTTCAATAATTTACAAGCCATTTGACATTCAGACAATAAAATCAGTGTTGGCAGATATTTTTTCAGTTTGATATTAAATTTTGAAATGTGATTGTTCATTCGATGTGGTTTTCAAAATGTTTTGAAAATTCTAATACGTTAATCTTTTTTCGACACTCCCAACAATCAATCATTAATGACTGTACTTCATGTCTAGTTGGCATGTTCGTACTTTGCCCTAATTTCTGCAACATCTTCTTTGAGGTGCCCTGAAAATTCTAACAAATTAACAGTAAACCCGCACACGGGACAATCCATCTTGAATTGCTCCATTTCAGAATTACTAAGATAGCGGCCACTAGGAGTTTCAGATACAATCTTTTCTCTTAATTCAGATTCTGTCGGAAGTTTACCCATCATGAATTTAGATATATGTGCTGTAATATAAGATTTATCTTGGTTATCTTGGTTATCTTGGCTACATATAATGCTGAATAATCTTACCATACTTATCATATGGGACAAATTGTAGGAGCAAGCAAAATTACTGCAAGATATCAGGTTACAATACCAGAAAAGGTGCGAGAATTTATGAAGATTGAGGAAGGTCAGACACTGGTTTTTGTGGAAGAAGACGGAAAGATCATACTCAAATCTGAGATTTGAATTTTTGATTATTATTTTGATTTTGCCTTTAAGTTACTCATTTGTTTTTCGAGTGCAGTGATTCTTTTTTCTAGTTTTGATACTATTTTGTCATCTGCATCTGCTCGTTTTTCTAGCTTGCTTACTCTTCTGTCTTGTTGTTGCTCATGCTGTTTGTTTGTTAGTTTTGCCATAAATTATACAAATACAACTAGGAATTAAAGTTTGAATTTTTCAGCACAAATTCTTTTGAAATATCATAGCATTTTTGAGATTCCTGTTTTGTGACATCTTTTGGGCCATGCATGATGTTGTTACGAATTTTTCGAAGATCAGTAAATATAGAGAAATTTTCTTTTAATTCATCTTTCAAATCAGTAATCATTGTTTCTGAGGTAGGAAATTTTGTTTTGTTAGGGCTTTTTTGACTCCATTTTTGCTTTAGATGTTTTTCAATTATCTTCCAGCTTTCAATAAAAGATTGAGAAAATTCACTATCTTTCATGTGTGTTGTAGCATCCAACAAAATTCTAAGATCTTCTGCTAAACTTTTGTTTAAGAAAATTTTTGATGCTTTATCAAATATTTTTTTAATATTTTCTTTTTCAACATATCTTGTTTCAAATTCCATAGTCTTGTCAGGAATTCCATCAAAGAGTTTGTTACGTGGAGAATTGTAACTATATGACCTGCTAGTAATTTTTTTACTCTCAGGTATGTATTCAATGTCTGAAAGCTCATGTTCTCGTACCACAGTTGCTTCCAGTCCATCAAGAATGGATATCATCATTATGGTGTTTAATATATCAAGGGATTTTTTCTTGACATCAGTACATACACCAATAAAACCATCTCTTTCAACAAGTACTAGAATATCATCAAACATGATTTCAAAAAGATCCTTGTCAAAAGTGGAGATATTGGTACTTTTTACTCCTTGAAATATTTCTTCAGGAGACCTCTTTGGATTTCCATCAACAATTATTGGAGGATAAAAGTAAGTTGCAAATCCCTTTGGATACTCAATTTTAGGAGATTTGGTTTGAGGAGATACAGGTTTTGCATTGTATTCCTCAATCTGTTGTTTTGTTTCACGAATTATGTGTTGAAGATAGGCTCGATAGTTAAAATCAGCCATGTTTCCATGAAAATGTGTGATTCTGTAATTTTTTGCATTCAATATTTGTGTAAATCCATTAAGTTTTTGCCAGTCCATAAACAAGGCATTTTTTGCTGAAAAAACGAATCGATGTAATTGTTCTGCAACAGCATCGCTGTATTGAGATTTTCCAGAATCAGTCTGAATTTTCCACCTAGACTCATTTAGCACTGAGGAGACTTCATCTTGAAAGTTCTCATTGTCATAGGGCCCATTTACAACCACTTGCCCATCAGGCCTATTTTCTAAATGAGTTTCCACAATTAATTGCCAATTAGGTCGTTTTAGCCAGAAAACTTCAATCTGACAGGGGGAGTGATAGTCATGCCAACTTGTGATGTGTTTTCTTTCTTCTTTAGATAGTTTTGAAAACTCTTCTCTGAATAATGGAATAAAATTTGCATACCATTCTTTGAGTCGATTTGCATGAGTAGTGTCATCCATTGTCTAATTTATTGAGAATTTTATCATATATTTTCATCTTATCTTTTGACATTACATTTTGCTTCAAATACCACAATGTACTTTTGTTAATTCCCAATCTCTTTCTTTCTTCAGGAGTCATTGACAAAATCTTTTTTCTCAATTCCAAATTATCATCTCTGTTTATTTTAATTGGTGGCACTCTAATCTCTAGTGTCTTTTTCTTGTCCCCAACAAACTGTGCAAGCTGTGAGATGTTGTTATACAAAACATTCTGGTATGCAAAATATTTTTTTCCATACGATACCTTGAGGTTAAAGTTTGATTTTATTTTTTCAACTAATAACTTAGCAGTTTCAGGCTTTAGCCTGATGTGATAGTTTTCAGTCAGAATAAAATCAGATTTTTTTAGCTTGTTTTCCTCAAGCAATTCAATTACTGACAAGTCAATTAGCCACCTAAACAACTCTTCTAGATCATAGACTAGCGGAGTTCTACTAAGTAAGGTTTCATGCAAAAATCCAATCTGTGAATCAAGACCAACAGAGTTTAGAGATTTTTTGATTTCTGAAATTAAAATAGAATATCCATAGTTTAGCAAGGCGTTTATTTCGTCTGCCGCATGGTCTGCTCTTTTGTGATCAAGGCTTGCCCTGCTCTCAAATGGGAACTGTGGTGCAACTTTGGCAAATACTGTTTTTAGATACTCAAAGTAGATTTTGGCAATTCGTGCTTCATGTGACATTATCTCAGGAATTTTGTACGTGTTTTCTTCATGTTTTGACTCAAAATCTGAAAATTCAGCCTCAAATCTTGACTTTATTTTGGTTCCATCTATAGAATAGTATTTTGATAATTCCAACAGTAAATTCAGAGATGAATCGACTTTAGATTTTACAATCTCTTTTGCTATAGTGTATCGGATAGAATCATCTAGATGCTTTTTGTATTGTGCTAAGCGCAGTTTTCCTGAAATGGTTTGGTCAGGTAGTGTTGTTGCTAAAAGATTTCCATCCCAGTTCAATAAAGTCAAATGAATATTATGTTTCATCAACCACCTCATTGACTCAAATGTAATGTTTCCAGTGTGACCGTCAATGATTATACTGTCATGATCTATTTGATGTGGGTTAAACTCCAATCTAGACTTTGATAGTTTGTTTGTAACAATTAATTTTCTTTTATCTACATTAATTGATGTGCCAAATCCTGAAATCAGTAACGGGTTCATCTTAGTTTGACTCCAATTTTTGCTTTGGTTCTCTTTCTTATATCATCTAGCTTGACTTTTTCTGTTGGACTCAATCCGCGATCACCTATCTTATCAAAAAAGTCAGTCTCTTCTTTTGACATGTTATCCATATAGTATAATGTCTGCTCATTAATTGACTTTACAAGATTAGCGTAATCAATTTTCAATCCCAAGATTACTGTACCGTCTTTAGTTGAATCAAGGATAATCTTTTTTTTCTTTACATCATTTTTTATGCAATTGTATAGAGTTCTCTGCATCTCTTTTGCAGTATCAGCACTTATTGGCAGTACCTTTGAGAGATTCCTGTCATAACAGATGCCGTCTTGTATTCCCCAAGGCAACTCATAAGCAATTGCAGTGTTGATAAAAATTTCAGAGTAATCATCATGGTATGATCCGCCATCTTCTAGTATTTTGTTAATAGTCATTCCCAGAGTGCCAAAATCTTGGATCATGTTTTTTCCTCTTTTTGTTATACGGTAAGCTACCTTACCGTCATGAAAAGACTGCTCGATTTTTCTTTCATTTTGAAGAAATTTGAGAATGTTAGTAAGACTGCTAGGGCTTTTGTGGGTCATTCTGCCTAATTGGTTAAAGGGTTGAGGCCCAGAATCACTCAATACCTTCAGTATGTGCATCATTTGAAGGTCGATTTTTGAGGCTCTGCGCTTCTTTTGTTGTGGTTCCAATTGTAGTATACTACAAATTGTAGCGTTTTAAGTATTACTGATCACTCTTTTTTAATTACTTGACCATACCAATCCACAAAAAATCCTGGAATCAATTAACTCCAAAGCAAAAAAGTCTTAGAGTAAAATCACTAGCCGTACTAACACAAGCAAGAAGGACAAAAAAGATTCCAAGTGTAATTGCAAAAGAAAACCACATATCACTAAACACTGTAATTCACCATACCAATGCTTTCAAAAAAGTAGACGGTAGATGGACTGCAAAAAAGTACGACCATACATCTCGCTCCATGATAATTAGCGAAAATGGAAAGATGAAGTCTATTGAGGTATCAGATTCACGACATGCTAGAACAATAGGACGATACCACAATGCAGTTAAATTTTATCTTGATACTGGAAATAAAACAAAGCTAAAGAAATTCTCTAAAAGAAAAATCAAAGACTCAGATGGCAATCTTCACTCTTTTGAAACAAATCTAAAGAAAGTAGAAGAGATTAATGAGAAAATTGAAGAGATTGAATTTTTTGAGGTGTACGATTCATGATGATTACAGACTATGATCCATTGATCATATTCAATGAGAAAATATCAACTGTCAATGATAGAATACAGTATGAGATAAATCAGATCAGAATTTTCCTAAATGAATTATTTAATCAAACAAAAATTGAATCTGAAATCAAAAAGAAATACTGTCAAGTCTGTCTTGCGAGACACGTATCATTTGAAGGACACCATTGTGCAGGAGAAAAACACGATTATAGACAAATTACAGTATGTATTCCATGTCACAACACACTTACTGAAAGACAGAAACTTTGGGATTCTCGATGGTGGGATTATACAGATTCAGAAATTTTGAAACTTTCATTTTTGTATCGCGGAGTCTATGATATACTATATCTAATTTCAGAGAAAAGGCAAAACTCGATTTATTCAGACATTGCAGATTCCATAATTCCAATTACATCATTTTTGCAAAATGGAGCTAAGATTTGAGCCCAGATTCAGTGTTTTTGCGATGTTTTGTAGACACTCATGGGGAACCATACGATGACACATACAAAATAGAGCCAAAGCCAAATGACTCAATTCATCTTGTATTAGGCTATGACAGAAAGCAAGATTATGGAACGTGCATCATTTGGATTAACAAAAAAATATCCAAAGTTGTTTTATTTTATAATGATAATACGAAACAATCATGCATCAAGAAATTAAAGGAATTAAAATTTACCGTACTATCTAGAAAAGAGTTTGTAGAAACTGTATTTTTTCCATATGTTCAAAAGGCAAGGGCAAAATGCATTGGTTTTGAGTTGCCATACATCATTTCAAGATTAGCCATAAATGTAACAGAATCAAGAAGACATCCAAATGGTTTTTCATTTACATTATCTGAGAGGGTAAAATTCCCAAACATTGTAATTAAGAGCATTGATTCAAAATCACAGTTTATCGAGTTTAACAAGACATTTAGAAAAAAGATCAAAGAGAATATTCCGTACTATAGAGGATGTTTTATTGATTGTAAGACACTGGGGTTTGTCTTGACAAACAATTCCTATACTTTAGATTCTGCAATCTCAGAGTTTGATGTTCCAATTATTGGAAAATCTGTCAATAACGTCTTGGCAGTATACTCGTTGTACAATCAATTAATGAAAAGATACAAAATATTTTGTCTTGACAAACTAGAAAACAAGTTGTTTTCTCCTGCGTCAATTGGAGTATCATATCTTGAAAAGATTGGAGTAAAGCCATTTTTAAAACAAAATCCAGACTTTTCAAAAGAAACACTTGGTAAAGTAATGTCTACATATTTTGGTGCACGAGTGGAAGCTAGAAAAATAAACATACCAACTCTTACCACAATACTAGATTTTGCAAGCATGTACCCTACATTGTTTGTGTTATTTGAAATGTATTCACTACTAATTGCAGAGAAGATATTATTTCATGACGCTACAAAAACAACTCAGGAATTTCTAGATAAAATCACCATATCTGAGATAAACAAGCCTGAGACATGGAAAAACATGCTCACTATATGCAAAATCGTGCCTGATAATGACATTTTACCGGTACGCTCAAACTATTCTAAAAATATCCTCAATGTTGGACTAAACCATCTAAAATCAAATGATTCTACTGCACTTTGGTATACTTTACCTGACTTGATAGCATCTAAACTTTTGACAGGAAAAACTCCAAAAATTATTGAAGCAATTACATTTTTTCCACAAGATGTACAGTCAGGACTACGAGATGTAGAGATTTTACCAGACGTAATTTTGAAGAAAGGTGAAGATTTGTTTAAGAAACTAATTGAAGCAAGATTTGAAATAAAAAAGCAAAAGCAAACAAAAGAACTAGATCAAATACAAAAAATTCTCAAAATAATTGCAAACTCTACATGCTACGGTAAATTCATCCAGATAGATACTAGAAACACCATACTAGAAAAACAAGTCACTGTTTATGGATTAGATACATTTGATGCTGAAACATATAAGTTAGAAAATCCTGCCAAGTTTTTTCATCCAATAATTTCTGTATTTTTGACTGCCGGTTCTAGGTTAATTCTAGCTGCGGCAGAATATCTTTTGGATAAAAACAAAGGCTACATGATGTACTGTGATACGGATAGTGTCTTTGTATCACCAGAGCATACAAAAATGATTCAGGATTATTTTAGACCACTAAACCCATACTCTGAGAATATGGAAATGTTCAAAATTCAGGAAGAAGATAGCAAGAAACTAGAAAATGTATGGTGTCTTGCATTTTCTTCAAAGAGATATGCAGTTTATGAATACTACAATGGTTCCATTACAATTCTAAAGTATTCCAATCATGCTTTGGGCCATTATCTTACAATTAATCCAAAAGAATTTTGGCATGACATGATACTTTTGTGGTATAATCCAGAGAAAAAAGAAGAGATTGCATCAAAGTATGAAACAAAATATGCAATATCAGAATTAGATATAACACATTATTTATTTTTGAAAAGCTTTGATGGTGTAAATTCTGGAAAGAAATATTCTCAGAGGATAAAACCGTATGATACTGTTTTGGTTGGAACTGCTTGCAGAAAAGACGCTATAGGCGTACCAATCGTCCCTTTTGTGCCTAGATTTGACAATAATTTGGATGAGATTCCGTTTATGCCATTTGTGGATAAATCAGGTAAATCGTATCCAAATTCTAATTCACTTGATAGTGTGGAATATTGGAAGAAAATGTCTTTGGTTTTTTCTAAATACAGAGATCATAGAGAAACAAAATTAGATAATTTAGATGGAATAGTGCAAAGAAAACATCTTGTGTTTGATAAAAATTCTATCAAGTATGTCGGAAAAGAGATTCATGATTTGGAAGAGTCTACTGTATTTGGGGTTTCAAAAAATGATTCTGTAATGTATGAAAATGAACAAGAGAAACTACGCAGAATAATTAAGAATTTGACTGAGGAAAAGGCCAGAGAATTAGGAATATCAAGAAGAACTTTATTTTATTGGAAACAGAAAATTAAAGAACGAAAACAATTAGTTTTGAAAAATAAAATTAAGATGAAATTATTTATCAGTTACAAGGGATTATTTAACAAATGCACAATATGATAGAAAATAATATTATGAATTTAGTATCCAAAGAGCGAAGATAACGCCACTTCACTTTCATCATGAAATGATTTATCAAACACATCAATGTAATCTAATTCAACATTTATTTTTGCAACATTTTCAGATAATGCAAGTACACCCATATTGATTTCAGATTTACCATTTGGGCCAAGTAGATGAATTTCGTGTTTAAATTCGTTTTTACCTTTTAATATCATATGATCTGAAGTTAATTTTATACGAATATTTTTCGCTGGGCCTTTTCCTTGATTATGAATAACAATGTAAAAAATGGATAAAGTGGTTGATGGTTTGGATGTTACATCGCAAATTACAAAAGGTCGTAGATTATACTCTCTTTCAATTTTCATTTCAGAAACCATTTTACGGTTATATATCAAACTTGTAACTCCTACAGCCGCTAACACTGCTGTGCTAATTGCCAATATTATTGACATTGTTGTTTGATCAATCATCATAGAATTTTTTGCATTTTTTTCTTCTAAAATGAAAACATGTCCTATTTCCTCAGGGTTTTTGATTTCTAATTTTCCTATGATACTTCCATTTGTAGAAATTATTGTACTGTTCATAGCAGCTTTGAAAATTTTATCATCTATTTCTGATATAATTACTCTAGTTTCTTCAACTGCAAATACAGGTAAAATTGTCACAATTAGACTTGATATGAAAAAGATTATTGCAATAACCCTCAAATTCACACATCTGAGAATATTACTTTGTACTTTAAGAATTACGGTCTATTTTTTAGTTAAATTATTCAGTGTATTATAATACCTTAGTAAATTAACTTCTACGAATACCAGATTTTATGTATTCAAAATCATCTATAAACATGATTTTACATCCATTGTATTCACTTAAGGTAGGAGACTCATTAATTACTAACATACCAACAATGTCAGCATTTTCAGATATTCCAAATTCCATTTTATGTTCTTTAACCCAATTTACTTTCTTAGGTAATGAAACAGTTTTTTTATTTTTACTTGTTTTATGAACATAATGAAAACCATCCACAGCGTTTTTGATGTCCCGATCAATAATTTCTTTAGATGTTCTTTCTTCAATAAGTCGTTTTGAGCCCCATCCTTTGACTTCAATAACATATACATTGGAATCAGAAATGGCTATACCATCTATTTGTAATTTACCTTTTTTCTTATAATCGCAGATGTAGCGATAATTGTTTTTTTCAAAATATTCTTTTACAATATTTGATTCAAAAATTTTACTTCGTTTTTTTGTTTCATCATCAAATTCTTCTTTGTGAATTAGTGCCACTAATACATAATGATAGAGATTAGCATACGATTGAGAGATAAAGATTAAATCATTAATTTGAAGAAAAAGTGGAATCGCATTAGGATTATTCTCAGAAATTACGAAATATTCAAAAAATTGTTTGTATCTGCCTCCTAATTTTGTGATTAAAAGACGTGTGAATTCATCTAATTTAGCTGCAGTTAAAGCGTTATTGTGAAGAGGGTAAGACTCTACAATTTTTTTGATGAGTATTGGCTTGATATTGAATTTACTAAAATCAGGCAATCCAAATGCTTCAAAATATACTTTATTTCTAAAAAAGGCAACATAAAACATACTTATCATTTCATAAAAAATAGAAATTGTCTCTCTAGGAGAAAGATATCGATTAAATTTCTTTACAGACGGATTAAAATCTTGTTTCCATACTTTCATCTTTTCTTCTGCTTTCTCTTCAGACATGATATTGTATTTAGAAAGGGTCTGAGTTACTCTATCATAATATTCATTTGGACAGAAATGTACATCCTCAAGAGATAAACTATTGAGATTGGCAAGATCATATTTTTTCATGTATAGTAATGACCATGTTTTTGCTTCAAGTCTTTGTCTAAATTCTTCTACACGTGAAAAAACACCATATGTATCAATCAATTTTATAATTTTCTCGCTAGTAGATTCTTCCTTGTCTGAAAATCCATTCATTTTGATCAATCTTCTAATAAGTAAATTACAAGAAAATAACAATTCAAGATTAATTACTGTATAATGTTCTTGAAAATTTCTAATTAATTTTTCACGTTCCCAAAAGGCATTAGTGATTATAGATAGTCTAGTGTATTTCTTTAGTTCATTTTCGATTAATCCATTAAGATAAGATATGAAGTGATCAGTTATTTTTAGAGAATCTTCGTATGGGACAACTCGTAATGATTCACATTGAGGACAGGTTAATTTATCATCATCTATACGTAGTAATAGATGGTTACAAATTTTACAAGGCATATTTAATCAAGATAACCAATTTACATATCTGACGATATTAAATTAACTAATTTAAGGGAGAATACATCACGAATAAAAATAGATATTTTTAATCATATTATTTATTTTAAGTAATAATTTTGAAAGATATTTTTTGTATATCTATAACATAAATAGATCATATAGGCGTAAATCATAGTTTTATTCTTTATAGATAAACATACAATAGATCATAAGATGATTTATTTTATATGATTCTATTTTCAACATATGTCATCATTAAAAGAAGCATGGGAAATTCAACTTTTAACCCAATATCAAAAAAAAGGTTTGTTTGCAAGAAGGGGACTTATTCAGATATTTTTAGATGAAATTAATCACAACTTACAGAAAAAAAATAGAACTGATACCTACGATAAATTTGGATTAGACGATAATGAGGTAGTTGGAATTTTACAAATTGGGTTAATTGCACACATAATGATGTTTATTGAAGATCTTGCAATAATATGTACATCAATTAAAGATGGAACTATAGAATATTACAAATTTTTGGACGCTGAAGGAGATAAGGAACTAGGGAAAACAATAAAAAAGTTTTTTGATTCTGTTAATACACTTACAGAAGATGATGTGTTAAAGATTTTATCATATGATACTAGTAGTTTCAATTTTAAATCTAAGGAGGAAAAAGATATTCTAGAAGAGATAATTAAGAAGAACGTAGAAAAAACCCAAAATTTCTTAAAAAGATTAGCAATTTTCACACATAATCATCATAAGATTTTTCGCAGATACAAACATGCAGGTTTTCCCATTATAACTAATGTCAAAATTCCTGAAGACATACAAGATTATAAAACATATAATTTTATGTCAATTGCTTTTACATCTAAAGAAGAATTAACGAAAGAAATAGCAACACTCCCATTTTCAAAAAGTGTTTTGGAAACGTATGGTGTTTTAAAACAAGACATTTTTGAATTTCTGGGAACAATTTCAATGAATAAATCAATATCATTAATAAAAAAAATTAATGGGATATTACCTCACGAGTACTCAGTATTTAGAAAAATATTAACAGATTCTGAGAAACACATTCTTAATGATATTTGGAAAAGAATTGAAGAGCAATACCCTAATGTTATAGATAATGAAAAACTAGGCACAAATGTAAATTCAGAATTTATGGAATGGTATGTAAATTTGAATAAATATACAAAATCTTCATTTGAGTCATAGACAATATTATATTTTTATAAAAAAATATAGAACTCATAGACATAAAATAAATTAGATAATATCATTAGTATCATAAAATAAATTGAAAAATCATTATAAATAAGAATATCATACCTTACTTATTCTATTTACTATCTATTTTTTATTAATTATACAAATTACATGATATGCCAGATGAAAGTTGTCGAAAATGTGGCAATTCATTGTATGATCATCTAAAATGCTTTGGTTGTCGCATGATATTTCAGGAAATTTGCATGAAATGTGGGCAAAAGACACTTCCAAAGTATCATACATGTGAATTAGTAAGCAAAGAATGGATTCTAGTTTAATTATATTTTATATTTTTTAATTGGTATTTTTTAATTTATATTTTATATTAATATAATTTAGAAATAGAAATACCAGTATTAAGTATAAAATATTATAAAAAATACAAATGAATAAAAAATAAACTTCATCAATTAGATATACTAAAAATTAGTTGTGTTGTGCCTGTAAATAATTAATTAAAATGCATTCCATCCTTATTAATTATATCAGAAATAAAATGTATTATTTTTATTCAATATATCGAGAATAGAATATATTATTTTTTATAAAAAATATCAATCTAGAATTAGTTTTTTTATATTTAAAAAAAATACTAATGCATGTATATTTTTTAATTCATTTTTATCAGATGAATTTTCAATATCGTATCATCAATCTATTCTTTGAAAGATAGAACACATGCCTAATTTTAGAAGGAATTAGTGCAAAATCTCATGCCCCAACTATATACACAATTCTATGGCGCGGGGAGAGGGATTTGAACCCACGGGTCATTGCTGACATGGGATTAGCAATCCCACGCCCTACCAAGCTAGGCGATCCCCGCACAGACTGCCTTGAATTAATCTGTAAATAAATTCATTCGTCCCCAAATTGATGGTAATTAGTCACAATATCATCAAGTTTCATTCTTTTTCCGCCCACAATTTTTAGTTCAACATTGATAGATTTATTGGAAATAGTAATGATATTGTATGTATTTTCAAACAATCCCCTAACTCTTTCAGATGTAGCAGTTCCGGCATTTACGACCATTAGTTTTCCGAAATTCCACTCCCATGGTCTATGTTTATGACCACATAAAACAAGATCAACTTCAGTATCAAGTATAGTTCTTAAAACATCTCCTGCATCTACTACAGTTAATTGATCAGAACCAGTATCGGGAATTGCTATTAGATGGTGATGCATTGCCAAAATCTTTATTTTATCTTTGTATTTTTTCATTGTTCTCTCAAGCCAAAGGTTTTGACGATATCCTACCTCACCCTCATTTCTATCAGGACGAGCAGTTCCAAGTGTTACCAAAACAACATCGTCATTTAATTCATTTATTGCTTCAAAGGGGAAAAATTTTTTGAATAATAGATAACCAGTATTTCTATAGTCATGATTTCCGCTAATAGTAATAATTTTTTTAGTGTTAAATTTTGTCAATAATGTCTTACATTCTTCATATTCTTGCATCAACCCCTCATTTGTAAGATCACCAGTAACAACAATAACGTCAGGATTAAGTTGATTTACCTCATCAACTAGCTGATCAAATTTATTTTGAAGAAATTGCGAACCTACATGAAGATCAGAAATTTGTACAATTAGCATTTTTCTTAATTTAGTAAATTCCGCTATTAAACTATCTCTATAGTATCTACGTAATTAATTCAAACCCAAGGTAGGATTAAATAATAAACATAGCAAGTTTTTACAGTTTTGAGCAAAAAAGCTGCAGTAATGAGAGGGGATGGGATAGGTCCCGAAGTCGTAGACTCTATGCTCAGAGTTTTAAAAGAATGTAATTCCCAAACAGAAATTATTCTATGCGAAGCAGGCTCTGAACAGTGGGATAAAAATGGAAGAAAAGACAAATCATACATTCCAGATGCCACAATGAAGACTCTAGAAGAGACAGATGCTTGTTTTAAAGGGCCGACAACAACAATACCAGTACCAGATGCACCAAGAAGTGTAGCTGTTACATTACGTCAAAAATTTGAATTATATTCTAACATTAGACCAACTAAAACATATGATAGATTAACACCAAATCGAAAACTAGATTGTGTTTGTTTTAGAGAAGCAACGGAAGGACTCTACACAGGCTTAGAAGTAAAAGTCACAGATGATGCAGCAATTGCAATTAGAAAGATCACAAGACAAGGATGTAGCAGATTTATGAACTCTGCAGTAAATTGGGCAAACAAATACAATATGAAAAAAATGGTTGCAATCACTAAAAGAAACATACTGAAACAAACAGATGGAATATTTTGGGATGAAGTGCAAAAATCAATCAAAGATACAGACATAGAATTATCTGAAATTTACATTGATAATATGGCTCAACAAATGGTAGTTGCTCCAGAACAATTCAACGGTTCTGTTTTGGTAAGTACCAATTTGTTTATGGACATAATATCAGAATTAGCATCCGGACTTGTAGGTTCAATTGGATTGATTTATTCTGCAAACATGGGAGATAATTATGCAATGTTTGAAGCAGCTCATGGAAGTGCACCACAGTTTGCAGGACAAAACAAAGTAAATCCAACTGCAACAGTTCTATCAGGAGCTTGGATGGTAGAGTATCTAGGAGAAAAAGAAATACGAGACGCAATTTTTGCTGCTACAGAACAGGTAATTAACGAAGGTAAAGTCGTAACGTGGGATATTGGGGGCAATGCAAGCACAACACAAATGACAGATGCCATAATATCATATGCAAAACAGAAACTTCGAAAATAAAGAAAATCTTACTTTTGTCTGACAGCCTCAACAAGAATCAACTCTTCAAAAAACAATTTCTTTTTGGCAAGAATTCGTGGTTCCAGGCATAATTTTCGTGTGTATTCCATTAATTTTTGATAATTAGAAAGAGACGTAGTTACAAAAAGAAATTTTCCGCCAATTTTGATATTTTTATAAATTGAATCAAATATTTTTTTTGGAATTTCAAAGCCTTCAATTCCTCCATCAGTTGCAGCATCTAATACTTTATCCGTTGCAAGATATGGAAGATTGCATACGACTAGATCAAATTCTAGATTTAGTGCATCAGAACCATTACAACAGACTAAATTTTGTGTAGGATATGTTTGGTTTTTTAATACTACAAAATTAATGTCAGTCCCAACAACAAAAGTAAAATTCTCCCACAAAAGTTTCGTTAAATATCCAGAACCACTTCCAACATCTAGAGCAGAGAACCCTTTCTCTTTTTCAATATAATCAGATATGAAGAATGTATCTTCGGAAGGAGAATATTCCTCATCTCTTAAGAATTTCTTTTGCAAGTTCAACTATTTCATCACCTGAAAGATCATCTAATCGTTTCTCAATAACAGTTTCTTTTCCAAACTGCTTGAAGATATTTTGAAGTGTTTTTCTTCTGTAAGAGAACATTTTGTTTATAATATGAATGAGATCTTTTTCAAGTGATTTTTTTTTAATGATTTTAAGAACTACAGAATCAATCTTTGGAGGCGGTGAAAAGTTTTGTTTTCCAACATCTAAAATTTTTTCAATCTCAAAAGCAGAATTTGCAATAA
>Ga0207952_1000529_pt1 | contig 28800 bp, 49 predicted proteins | sample SubbioR12Aug_8Ca_FD_184831 | JGI IMG/M metagenome (GOLD analysis project Ga0207952, IMG submission 184831) | Serpentinite rock and fluid subsurface biosphere microbial communities from McLaughlin Reserve, California, USA - CR12Aug_8Ca (SPAdes) | ecosystem: Environmental > Terrestrial > Deep... | reverse complement strand
CCAAGGCATTTGTTTGTTTAACCGAAACTTACGCGGAAAGACTGAAAAGCGGGTTGAATAATTCCACCGCCGAAATAACGGCTTGCGCGGAGATTTGAAAAAGTTATGGGTAGAGTGAGCGGAATCAATGCTGATTCGTGAGAAACGTCTGCAATGGCGTGTTGCCGTCCGAAGGTTTCTCAAACGGGACAATCATTAATTTTATGGATTGAGAAGCAGCATCCGTCCTACCCGTCCAGGATTGGCGTTTTGGGCGTAATCCCTGAAAAACGAAAGTGAAGGGAAGTCACAAGATTGGGAAGTAAAACCCAAACTAAAAAATAAGTTAAAGTTGCAAAAAATAAAAATCACCCGAACCGCCAATTTGAAATTTTGATTTGAAAAGTTGAAACCTTCCTTTCCCAGCAATACCGGGTGAGGTCGTAAAAAAAACAAAAGGAAAATCTCCGTTAAGTTTTTTTGAGAAAAAGCAAACTGTTTCGACTTTTCAACTGAGGATTTTAATGAAGGAATAAATTTTATGAGGAAAAACGACCTAAAACTAATAATCGTAATTTTTATTTTGATTTCCGTTGCTTTTGGCTTCGGTGTCTCTTTAGGTGTTGACATTGCTGATAACAAATGCCGGGAAAGCGTCAGACAGTTGATACCGTAACGGTTTTACCCGGAAATAATTTTAATGAAGAGAGGAAACGATGAGCGATAAAAATTTAATAAAACTTTTCATCCCTTTTGATAAGACAAAGGACAGGCCGGTTTGGAAGTCAGAAAACAGCTGGGGCGCGTGGGTAAATGACACGAAGATGTATTTTCCTTTCAGCGTCGTCGAGGACTTTGAAGTTTCAGAGGCGGAGAAAGGTTTTAGCTGTTGGATTCCGGCGTGGTTTGTTAAGAAAAACGAACTTGAAGTTTTCAAGGATACAAAAGATGAGCCGAGTTTGTTCGGATAAAAATATGGAGCGAGGAAAAACAAATGGCATTTATCAAACACGGGGAAGAGCGGGTTAAAAAGTTTCTGGTCAATGGCGGGGAAACCCTTTACACCAGACGGGAAAAATACTGCGTCATTCACGGTTGGCAGGATTTATTTATGGTGGACGAACTCAATTGGTATCGCCGTCATTTCAATTGCGGAAAAGAGATCGAACCGGGTGCGGCTCCGGAAACGGAAATCTTTAGAAAGGCGGCTTGAAAAGTGAAGAGTATTAATTGCGACACTTGCGGCAAACCCTGCTCAGCTGATGACTGTATCAACCACGACTCTTTTTTATGCGACCCTTGCGTAAAAGGGATGTGGGGATGGATAAACAAAAGAGGTGAAATGCTTGATCCGAAAGACTTAAAAATTTTGAAGGAAAGAATCCTGGAATGCGAAAAGGAAATTATCACTTTATCGCATCGCCCGAAATTTAATGAAAAAGAGATCCGCAATAAAAAGATGATCCTAAAATCCTTGAAGAAATTCTTAGCGGTTCACGAACAGGAGGTGAATTATTCATCAGCACCAATGTAGATATTGTCACGGCGAATTTATTTGCCAAAAGGACGTAAATTGTTTCGGCAAATATTTTACTTGCCGGGATTGTTCAAACGGGCATATCACCATTTTGATATTTGCCGGGATCGTTGCCATCGGATTGACGATGTTTTTAGTAAATCAATTCGCTAAGTGAAAAAGAAGAGAGAGAGGGATATGGCAAAAGAAAGGGAATTTGAGGTAAAGATCACTTGCCGTTTCTGCGGCAACGTTTGGCAGGATAAATGGTTTGACGACAAACCGCAATTTTGGAATATGTGCGCGAATTGCAGCTCATCCGATTCACGCGGCGCAAAGGTTCAATATTCGGCAGCGGTTCGCAGTAATGAATACGAAATGGCGGATGAGCAATTAAAGCGTGGCGAAACTTACACAATTTCAAAAGTTTACCAATGGCAGCACGGGCGAAGGCTTTACTTCAAGGAAACGGGAAATAATTCTTTTGACGCGAGGATGTTCACAAAACCGGGTTACAAAAAATTCACCGAAATCGCAAAGGCTTATGCCGCCATTCCAAACTTTTTTGAAGTTGTTTCGCCCAAGGAAACCGTGCAGGAAAATGACCTTGTGTGGAGTGAAGGCGCAAGCGCATTTTTAACTTTACTGCCTGACGAAAGCCACGAGGTTTCCGATTGGGTTCTGGTAATTCGTCCGAATGGAAAAGGACCGGAGTAACCAGCTCCGGCCTTCGAGAAATCAGCTGAGTAAATCAGCCAAAACAAATGATAGGAGAAATATAATTCAAATGAGTAGAACAAAGCAAGCCAAAAATCAGTCGGCAGCAGTTCAGCCCAAACAGGAATATGCCGAAATTCCTATTGATAAGATTTCAGTTTCCAATACTACTCCGCAGAAGATCCGCCGGCTCGGCTTTACCGATGAAAATTTAGCCGATATTACCGAATCCGTTCGCCAAAAAGGAGTACTCGAACCGGTCCTTTTGCGGCCCTTAAAAAAAGGGATGGCTGGTTATCTTGAATATAATTTTGAGCTCGCCGCCGGTGAGCGTCGTTTTTTGGCCGCCACCCGGGCAGGACTTCCCCTAATTCCGGCAATTATCAAGAATTTAACGGACGAGGAAGTTGATGACATTCAGCTCCACGAAAATCTTCACCGGGAAGAGCCTCATCCATTGGAAGAAGCTGCTACATATGCCTATATGGAGGAGGAGCGCGGATTTGATTTGAATGAGATCGCCGCCAGAGCCGCCAAAACCGTTCGCTATATTGCCGGACGAAAAGAGCTCATCAAATTGAATGATCAGGTCAAAGATATTTTCCGCCGGAATGAGTTGACGCTATCCCATGCACTCGAAATTGCCAAATATCCGGCGAATGATCAGGGAGAAATTTTGAAATATGCTTTTTCGAACTTCGGTCATACTTCCCAGGCACTTTATCCGATGGCGAAGTTTATCGAAGCGATTGAAACTCATTATCTTTTGCAGTTATCAAAAGCCCCGTTTTCCATCAAGTCCGCGGATCTGCGGGCCGACGGATTAGCTTGCGTCAAATGCCCGGAGCGGACCGGCGCCCGGCAGATCCTTTTCGACGAAGGGATCGGCAAAAAGGATTCGTGTCTCAACCGGAAATGTTACGACTCTAAGATCCAGAAACATATCCAGCTTGAGCGCGAAAAAATTGTCATTGAAACCAAAAACGTTCCGGCTGAAAAAGCCTCGGTTCAGGCAAAGAAAGTTCCACTGATCACTTCTTCCTGGCATGCCAGCGACGAATTGAAAAAGAATGTTTCCGAAACGGTTCTAACTTCTAATGAATATGAAGTTTTGACTTCACTAAATTGCGACCGGGCGATTTATGCGATTTATGCGGACGGTCCCCAAAAAGGGCAAAAGCAGTTGATCTGCAAAAAGTCAACCAAATGCCCGGTTCACCACCGGCAATATGTTTCAAGCCTTCCCAAAGAAGAAAAAACCGAAGAAGTTCTGGCAATCGAATCAAAGGAACGCCGGGACCGCAAAGAAGAGATCATTGATGTCAACGTCGGTGAGATCGTTCGTCGAATGGTCCTGGCTGAAGCTGCCAAGAAATTCGATGCCGAACATACTATTTTTAATCATCCGGAAAAAGCCGATGATTATCTTTATCAGCTGACCAATTTGCTTTGGAAATTCCAATGTTATTTCAGCACCGATAATGCCGTAATTATTTGCCGGGCGATGGGTCTTAAAAAGATCGGTCAAAACTCATATACTGACGACGATCCGATCAAGAATTTAACCGCTGACGAGCGTTCGCGGCTTCTGTGGCTCATTATCCACACACCGAAGGCAAGACTCTATGAAAACGGAAACTGGAAATCTCAAGCCGAAATCAAACAGATCGCCGAAGATTTCGAGGTTGATTACCGCCAGATAGATGCTTTCCAACGCCTCCTGTATGCCCAGGATAAGCACGAAAAACACGCCAAGGAATTTCATAACTATTTGGTCAAGGTCGAAGCCGGTGACGCTGGTGTAGAGATCCCTCGTGTCTATTCTCCGGATTACAAACCGAAGGAGTCCAAATAATGACAAAAGCGGACCTGATAATTTGCAATCGCTATACGGCTGAAAATTTTCTTCCCAACCTGCAATCACAGGCGGTCAGATTTTATCAAGGAAATTGTTCAAGATGTTCGCACCGGGTCTATTACAGCGACGCCAGCCGGGATCTTTTGACGAAACACCCGGAAATGCCGCTGGTTTGTATCGAATGCGCGGTCTCCGGATTAAAAGCCAATCCGAATGTTGTCTTTGCGACGACACCGAAACATCTGATCGAACTGGCACGGCTCCAAAACGCCCGGAAAAGGGGTTTGAATTAAATTTTGTCGAAATAAAAATGATTATAAAACTATTCAATAAATCAAATTTCGCCCAAATTTCGAACAAAACCTTGCGGGATAAACGCCTGTCATTAGAAGCCCGCGGGATGTTGACGGAAATCCTCAGCTATTCGGAAGGTTTTGAAACTTCGGTTGAATCGCTTCTTAAACTGCTTGATATTGGGCGGAATAAACTGCTCAGGATAACCAATGAACTAAAAACGAACGGATATTTAAGGATTGAAAATGTGCGCGGGCGGCGGGGGCAAATAATTGATAAAGAATGGTGTTTTTACGCGGAATCGCAGGAATTTAATTTTCGCCCGGAAATTGCCCAAAATGAGTATTTTAGAACAAACCCTAACAAAAACAATCTTTTTGATGATAATGAAATTTCTGAATTATCTGACCATGATGCGGGTTTTGCATACGTTGGTGAAAACCGAACGACGGATATTGCATACGTTAGTGAAAACCAAACGACGGGTTTTAAAGACCACCTATTATTTAAAGACGAATCTAGTCAGAAAGAAGAAAATAAGGAATTAAAAAAACTCTCTCTCTCTCCAAAGAGCGAAAACGGGAGGGAGGGAGAGCTTGAAAATTCAAAAAAACCGGAAGAAGAGGGCAGATCTCAATTTTCGCTGCCTGAAATTTTGAAATACGTTGAGAATTTGCAGCAAAACGGGGCAAACATTCCAAATCCCCAGGCCTACGCCCTCAAAATCCAAAAAACAAAAGATTCCGATATTTTTATTCACGCCCATCTTAACCCCGATTGGAGCAAAGAAATCGAGCAAACCGATTACGGTGAACCGATACGTTTCTCGAACGAACCCTGTTCGGTCTGTTTCGGAGCGAAATTGGCAAACCCGGACGGCAAAGGACATCGGAAATGCCCGAATTGCCAGGATGAAAAAGGAATTTCCACAGGTTTTGAACCCGTGGAGCAATTCAGGCAAAAAGCCCTGGATTTTCTGAAAAAATTGGAAATTGACGATGATTTCAAAAACTATCAAAAATTTTACTCGGAGGATGATTGGCAATGGCTGACTCAGCAGTTGAACAAACAAGCCGCAGCGAATTGATTACGGAAATCCGCCGGATTCAAAACGAGCTGGTCTTTTTGAAGGTCAAAAGGGAATTGCTTGACCTCGGAAGTATGAGGCTGGAGAAGTTATCGGAATTGGCTGAAGCTCTCCGGGATCAGCTCAGGCAACGGAAAAAGTTTTTAAGAGTGAAATAAACTTATGAGTTTCAGACACTTAAACAGCAAACAAAGGAAATTAATTCAAAAGGAAATTTGGAAGGAAAACGCCAAATATACCGATGAGTTTGTGGAATATGATGTGGCTAAGATTCCAAATCCTTACGGATATAATCCGCCGGTCAAAGCATTCCGAAACAATAAATTCGTATGTTTGGTTTACACCCACGAAGGTTTTACCCGGCTGACTGTCAACCGAACCGGAATTAACGGGAATGGTGATTACCTCGACGGAATTAGTTGGGATGAACTTTATAAAATTAAAAATGCCTGCGGGTTTGCCGATTGTGAACTTGTCGAAGTTTATCCGGCTGAAAAAGATTTGGTTTGTGTCGGAAATTTACGACATTTATGGGTGGTTGAAAATCTGCCGTTTGTTTGGCGAAACGCTAAATAAGGAGTTTTGACTATGACTGAAATAGGGTTTGCCAATCTCAAAACATTTAGAAAACTTGGAGGCCTGATCGTCGCAGTTTTTGAGATCGAGAGCCCGCCGCAAAAAAGACGTTCAATTGTGACTGATTACGACAGAAAGGAAGAAACGATTGAAACTCTTTACGGAACGGTGAGACCGCTCAAATTATATGCCTGCAAAACGATTAAAGAGGCGATGGATTTTATAAATTTAGTTGATTAAGGAAAGTTGGGTATGGAAACAGTTTTGATCCTTATAATTTCATTGCTTGCCCTGGTACTGATCGGTTTTGCCCGTGCCAGAAGAGCCTATCGGAATCAATTGAACGAACTGAGGGCAGTTCATCAGGAAACCTGCAATCGCCTGGAAACGGCTCAATGCCGGTTCAGGTGCAAACATTTATCGAATGAGATTTTGGAAGCTGAATTTTTGGAGGATAAATGAAAATCAAAACTGAACACGAAATTGTTATTACCTTTTCTCCTCCATGGATTGAGGGCGAACTGCTTTTATGTTGCTATGACGAGCGAGGTACCGATTCGACAGAAGTTAGTTTTGAAGAAGTTTGGAATCTGACCGTGGAAAATTTATTGCCAGAGGAAAAACAAGAGGTTAAAACCGAATTAGTTAAACGTCTGCGGAAGTTCTTAAAAAAGTTGGAAAGTAGTGATTGAAAAAGGAGATTGTTTTATGGGATGGGGAGCTCGTTTAAATGATAAAGAAAGGGTATTTATTGCCTTTCCGAACGATGATTTAAGAAGCCGGTTTGATGATTTTCAGCGTCGCACTGAAGGCGCATTGAAAACAATCCGGACATTTATGAACGAAATGTCTGAGATGGATGAGGAGGCGCCTGATCTAACGGAGCAATGCGCTCCGGTTATCGAAAAACTAATGACGGAAATGGTCTTAAATTATCCAACGCCTGATCATTTGGAAGCTGATTTGGAAACCTTATCAATCGTTAAAAAAGATGATTGACGATTATTACCTTCGCCAAGCCCGAAAATTAATTCCCAAGGGTTATTACCAATTAACCGATGGGGATCAATTAAGAAACTCTGATCTGGTCTTTGATTGGACGAATAATCAGTTTTACAGAGTAGATTGGGAAGGCTGGCTTACGAGTCCGTTGGTTGATAAAGAATCTATGATCTGTGCCATCAGGAAGGCGGAATTTGAAGGATTTGAGAACGCCCAGACAAGAACTTTTACAATGAGGAAATAATGAAAAACGACGACGATTTAATTTACGACACGAGAGGAACCTGTTTTATGCCGGCTTGCGGAATTGAGGGGAAAAAATGCCCCGATTGCGCCCAGGGAACAAAGACCAAAGACCGTCGCAAACCCGTTCCCAAACTTGAAGCTTATGAACGGCAAAAGAACGAAATTAAAACGCTTAGGGAAGAAAATGAAAAACTGTTTGCCGTTTATCTGGTCGCCCGCGAACTCTACCCTTTGCGTCATTTGGTTTTGCCGCTGGAGGATGAGGCTGATGATCCGCTGCTTCTCTTTGACAAGATCAAAAAACTGAGCGGGCCTCTCAAGGCATTGATCCCTTCGGGAGGAGAAAAGGCTTTGACAAAAGCCGGCTAATCCGGATCGATGTCAAAGAAGCTGTCAGATAGAACTTTAGAAATATGGAGCTTTGATTTGGATATGGTGACTAAAAAATTGGGTGCGGGAATGTATTCGGTAGATAACAAACTTGAGGTTGATATTCCAGAAATGCTTGCTCATTTTGGCTATGAAGATACTGAAGCGAATCGCGATTTGTGCGTCGAGATTGCCGAAAAAGCCATCAGGGAATCGGGTTTGGTCAATAAAAACGCCACAACGCAACATACCCATCACCATCGTTGTCTGATGTGCGGACGGAAATTTTCACACGATGGAAAACGGAAAAAATGCCGATTGCCGAAGGATACGTTTTGCCAGAGGTGTAATTCCTAAATTTTAGTTTTGACAAAAATTATGAGAACAAAAGTCTTATTTACCTGTCATCAATGCAAAAGAAAGGATGTGGTCGTCACAGTCCCGATGCGCGGCGATGAGGATGTGGTGACCTGGATAAATGAAAAAGTGATGCCGGAAGTCGGGGCGATTCATTCAATTTTTAATTGTCCGGCTCGAGCCTTTGACCTGAAGTTTCCATTTAATGATGAAAACGCACCGCTCGGCTCGCTTCAACAGGAAATTAAAAAGAAGGAAAACTTGAATTAGAAATGCCGAATATCTGTCAAAAATGTAAAAAAGAAATAATCTGGCTGACCGCTTTGCCGACGGTTAAGAATCCGAATCCGCGCCCAAATCCGGTTGAAGCCCGACCGCACGAAAACGGTAATTTGGTTATTGACAGAAAACAAGGTGTCTATCGTTTTGCGACTAAAACCGAAATTGAAGTTGCCCGGCGGGAAAATAAGAATCTTTATATCAGCCATTTTTCTAACTGCCCGTTTAGCAAGGATTTCAAGAGCAAAGAAAAGAAATAAGATGAGGGGAATCAAGAAATTCAGTGATGAAATTAGTTTGGAGGATGGCGGTTTAGATGCGGGGCTAACGATCCTTTCAGCCGTCACGCCCAGAGGAGTCGAACTGACGCTTGAAGAAATAGCTTTTGTTTGCGGATGCGGTAAACAGGATATTTGGCACATCGAAAACCGGGCAAAGAAAAAACTGAGAGACGAATTTCAAAAACGGGGATTAAAATTATGAGTTTATCACTTGAATTAAACGAAGAGCTTTTACAAAATGCGGTGGCGGTCCAGCTCATCAAGGGCGATCTCGGCGATAAGGTTGCTCGGGAGCTGGCGATGATGCAGGCGGAGGTCGTCACCTATAACCGGACGGACGCTGCCAAGCTTCTCAATATCTCCCGGGATACTTTGTGGAAATACGAAAACAGCAAACAAATTATTTTTGATCCGGACGGAAGAATTTCTTTGCTTGCCTTGGTCGAATTTCGCCGGGCTTTGAAAGAAAACGTGGATGAGGTCGAGATCACCCGCAAAACAAAGCCTGAAGGCAAAAGAAGCCTTAAGAACAGCAGATTTTAAGGGATATTGATACCAAGATTGATACCAGCGACGAAATGAGAATCTTCAAACCCTTGAAAATAATGATACACCCGGCAGGATTCGAACCTGCGACCCTCTGGTTCGAAGCCACAAATATAAACCGCTCAGTGTCAGTATGTTACGGTTTTACGGTTAATTCCGCCTGGATACGTCCGTAGTTGTCAGCCGATTCCGCCGAAACATTGATACCAAGATTGATACCTTTAAAATTTGGTGCTATATTTTCGCCATGCCGAAAAAGACTCTCCGCGAAGAAAATTACGGAAAATATATTTTTCGTCGAAAGCGTGGCGACCGAATCCAGATATTCGCCCGGGTCGGCTACTATGATGAGAACGGAGTTTGGAAATATAAATACGAATTAGCAGCCGATGAAGAGGACGCTCGCCAAAAAGCCAAAGACATAATTGCCAAATATAAAAAACAGGGGACCGCTTTTATCGAAGGGACTAATATGACCTTCGAGGAGCTCGCCGACTGGTACCAGAACAAATATGTTGTTCCGCCAACCTACGAGAACGGGCAGAAGACCGGCGGGATGAGAACTTACGATAAGGTCCGCTACCAGATCGAACACCTCAAGCCATTTTTTGCCAAAAAGAAAATCTCCCGGATCGACGAAGATACCCTTCAGCAATTCAAAAATTTCCGCAAAAATATTGATAAGGTCAAGCCGGCTTCAGTCAACCGGGACCTGGAGGTCCTCCGGGCGATGTTCAATAAAGCCGTCCAGAAAAAATGGCTGGAAGAAAATCCTTTTTCCCGGAGCGAAAATCTGATCAAAAAATCCCTCGAGACCCGGCGGACGCTGACGACCTCGCTCGATGAGGAAAAGCTGGTCCTGGATTTGGCGGGCAAATCCCCAAACAAATATCTTTTTCCGCTGATTCTGGCACTCAGGGACACCGGAGCCCGGCCATCTGAGCTTTATCCTTTTAATGCTTTCAAGATCGATCTGAAGGAGCTGGCGGTCAGGATCAAGGGTTGGCTCGAAAAGGAGATAAAGAATGAGGGAAAGGAAGAAATTTTTTTGCCTTTATGCTGGTTTCAGCTTTTCAAAGTCGAATTCCAGGTAGTCCCGTTGATCTCGCTAAAATCCGATCAGGTTGAATATAGGTTCGCGACGATGACCAGCCGGCTCAAGGATGCCCTCCTCGATCTATGGGAGACGACCGATAAAAATGCTGTGTCATTGGTTTTCCCATTTAAAACGATCAAAAAGGAATGGCTCAAATTGCGGGAAACTGCTGCGCTTTACCAGGCATTTTCACACTTGAAAACCATGGACATTGAAAAAAAGGAATTGTTCCTGAAGGAAGCGTTCGGCAAAAAATCGTCGGATCTAATTCCATTTATTGACGACGGGATTGAAAACCTTGTCAATAAAGCAAATGAATTAAAGGCCGTTTTAATTTTGGATAATATCAAAATTGCTGATCTGCGGATCCGCGATTGGCGAAGGATCTACGCCTCGAAATCTCAGGCCGCCGGAATTCCGAACACGATGACCCAAAGAATGATGGGGCACAAATTACTTCAGACCACTTTTCATTATACCGAAGCAGATCTCCAGGCTGTCGTTGATGCCGCCCGCCGGATGGATGAAATAAATCTGGAAAATGACCGGCTTAATTAAATTACCCTGGTCAAAGATTTGATGTAAGTCGTTTTCGCTCAGAAGAGTGTCTAAATAAAGGTTTTACGACATTAATTTGTAATAAAATGACGCATTTAGTCATTATAAATGAATTCTTTACGAATGAAATATTAAAGAAATCTATGATTGAATTTATAAATGCTCTCGCCGGCTTATGGCCATTGGCTCTGATAGGAGTTTTCACGGTGGTTATATATCGAACGAGAGGTATTACATACCCATTTCTTGAACGCCTATTCCGTAAAAATGTCTCAACCTTAAAGGCCGGAACATCCGGTGTGGAACTTAATTTTGAAAATGATGCTTCCGTTAAACCTGAACAGTTAACAAGTGGTCCCGAAATTGAGAAGTCGGAGGAGGTATTACTTGCGGAGAGCATCCCAAGCTCGGAAACCCTAGAACTTGCTAATAAAGATGAAGATTTTCTCCAGGGAAGCTTGGTAGAATTGGCATTCGGGTCAAGAGACTTGGTCCAAATGCAGGAAATATTTGAGGAAATGCAGTCGATTCAATCAGACCAACAAACAAAATTAAAAGACAAAGCGTTTTACTTTTATCTTAGGGTAATTGCAGGTGATGTTGAAAGTCTTCAAAATTTGAAGAGCCTCGCGGAAAACCCAGAAGTTGCATTCCAAGCTAACAAGTTCATAGCGTTTATCTACGACAGAACAACTAATGTCGAGGAGGCTATACTTTACTTTGAAAAAGCTCTCGGAAGTACTGATGACGAAAAAGAAAAATCTCAAATGGTTGTTCTAATTGCCCTCCAGATTCTAAAAACTAATAGGATTGATGAAGCCTTTGCACGGCTTATACAAGCAATCAATACCACAGAAGATAAGGAAGCCCTTACCGATATATACAAAGGATTGGCCGAGTTTTACAAGCAAACCGGAGAAAACGAGTTCAGACTTTTGGCATTGGAAAAGGCGGTTGAATTGAGACCGCTGGACAATAAGCTTGTCTTTAGCCTTGCATACGCGTATGGCGAAAATAACAAAGAAGAACTTGCCTGGTTGACTTACCAGGCACACCTAACCCTTCAACCTAGTGACCCTTGGACTTTAAATAATTTAGGTGTTGTTTACCACAACTTAAACATGCAACTACACGGAATCCGCTCATACAAAAAAGCCTCGAAAAATGGAAACACGCTTGCTTCGGCGAATCTCGCTTCAAAACTTATCCAATCCGGTTTCGGCGATGAGGCCCGAAAGTACTTAGATGAAGAAAAATTGAAACCAGACGCTGATATCAACATAGCTAAAAATTTGACAGAACTTGAAAGCAAAGAAGAAACCGAAAAAGAGTTACGAGATAAAATTGAAAACTTAGCAATTCGCCAAAAGTCGTTCCTTCGTAATTTCGCCAGCCACTTTTTTACGAACACACAATCGCTAGCCGATTTGAATGGGAAATGGGAATTTGAAAGTGGGTTTTCTTATGTTATCGATAATGGGGGAAGTATAGTGCAAAATGGGTTGACCTTTGAGGGTGAGTGGAACCATGGAATCCTGAAAATAAGTGGGAAAATTACAAATTCGGCAATGCAGGTAACTATTAAAGAAACAGATAAATCCCATGCGGCTTTGGCTTTTCCTTCTGCTGATGGGAAAACCTTACATGTGATGATGAAAACTTCTGGTGATAATCAATTTTGGCAAATTAAGCGATTTGAAGATGCTGGAAGGGATGATTAATGTCGGACCTAATTTATAAAAACCTTGATGACAAATTTAGGAAACTCGCCGAAGAAAGAATTCAAGCCGGAAAATATAAAATCTTCGATAAAAATTCCCGGCTCATTAAACGGCAAAAACTTTGGGGATTAGATTCCGAAGTTGATAGCGGTTTGCTGATTCTCAATGCTGAAGGCGAGGCGATAATTTTGACGGAGGAGTTCGAGCGGGAGCTGCTTCGGGTGTTTAAGTTGAGATACGAAAAATAACTACCTATTTGGTAGGAGTCAAAACTACAATGTAACAAAATCAACAATTATTTCATATAATATAAAGATCTCTTTAATTTAATTGGAAAAGGAAGACCAAATGGAATCCCAATCAAAAAAAACACCTACACGAAAAAAAACTGGGAAAGTGGGAAGTGAGGTTCAAGAAAAAGAAATAAATGATATTTTAGAACCTTATTTGGAGTCCACGCGGGAGAAGGCTGAAATCGTCGTTGCTTCTGAGGTGTCGAAATCTCCCAGTCCAAACCATAATCCTTCAAAACAAGACAAAAGGAAAAATTCTAAAACTTTCACGGCTGATGATGTATTAAGTGCCAAGTTTGAACAGCAATCTCACCAAATACAACGGAATGATAGAATTTCCGGTTGGAACGATTACATTGGTTTTGCAATTTCAAAAACGGTAGGCACAATTTTTTTGGCTGTAGGGTTACTAGAGTGGTTATTACCTGATTTCTTAACGGTAACCTTAGAAAAGCCGGATATTATAGCCGGTGTAGGATTTGTTTTGTTAACAGGGAAAAATATTATCAGTTGGATTTCCAAGTTCGAAAAGCAAGGAGGAAAATAATGTTGGAATCATTCCTAAATTGGTTACAAAATAATTTGTCGTTGGTGCTTTCTTTTCCATTAATGATTTTTTTCTTTATAATTTTTAATGTTTTAAAATATAAATTCGACGTGACTAAAATTTCTGAACCGGTAAATAAGGAAAGTCATCGAAAAAAAATAACAGGTAAAAAAGAAAATCCCTTTCGTCCATTTTTGTGGCTAATTCTAAAATTGGTATTGGTTTTTGCATTCGCATATTCCATCATATTTGGAATTAAGTTGTTAAATTTAAATCCCGGATATGCTTTTTTAATATTTGGAATTATTATCTCAATTTTATTGGCAAGTATAATTTTAGGATATGGGGAAAACTTTTTAGGCCTTGGAATAATTTCACCATTAATTAAATTTCGTGCATTCTTAACTGGATTTATAGCTATTTTTTTTGGTGGCGCATATTTCTTTTTTTTTGAAACCAAATTTTGGGGAATAATTTTAATCGGGTCAGGAATTCAAATCCTATTTTGGTCAATTGGTTTGACCATGGAATTGTTGGGTAATAACCCATCCTATTCGGAGGTTGCAGAAAAGTCTGATTAAATCGTGAGGCGGAATTTCACCGCCTTTTTATTAGTATTCGCTCGGCAACATTAAGGAATAACCGCCGATCTCATTTCCAACCAGCCAAAATTTGGCATTACCCAGATGTGGATGAGCTTCAAAGATCCCCCAGGCGTCCGAGTCTTCACGGTCTTTTTTGGAATTCCCCGAAATGAATTGCAAACGGTTTTTCAGAATTGCCGAATCCATTTCCGCCATTTCGAGTAAAGACCAAACGCCGGCAGTCACGCGATTGATAATTTTCCCGTTGAAAGGAATGTTATGAACAGCAACATCAACTAAAACTCCGTCCTCAATTGCGTCCGTGTCCGTGTAAATGCTGATAATTTCAGCGTCTTTCCAAAAATCGTTATCAAACATAAAATTATTTCTCCTCTAAAAAATTAAAAAGGTAACTCGTCATCCGAAAAATCGGTTGAAAAAGTTACTTCGTCAAATTCACTGTAGCCGTCGTGAGCCAAGCGAAAATCTGAAAACCAATCAAACTCGGTTTCATCCACTAATTGGTAAGGCAAAAGCCAATATTCGGCTTCGTCAAAATCGCCCGTCATTGTACAAATTTCTTCCCAATATTGGGTTTTTGTCATAGACATAATGGTTATCTCCTTAATTTGAAGGGGATTAAATCCCCAGGCTAACTCCGAAAAATTGTTCCTGCAAAACTTCTGAAATATGCTTACAAACCCTTTTCCGGTAAATGAAATCTTTGCAATCACATTCTGAATAAAGTTTGCCGTCCATCACTTCAAACTCGACGCGATAATCAGATTTATTGTCCCGGTTGACAACGTGAAAAACGTCTTTGTCCCAGCCTGCGAAAACTTCTAAATCGCTTTCCGAACCCCGTTTCAAAGCGGCTCTAAATTCGTCTTTGCGGTCAGTTAGACAAATTGCCAGATTCGGTGCCTGAGTAGGAAGAGGTGCGATGACCTCTGCCCGGTGAATGCGGATAGTGTGATTGGAAAGATTTGATTCTTTGATTGCTACTCTCGAAACTTGACCGTCGGGATATTGATAAAAATAAGCTCGTTCGCCGTCGCGGGTGGTTATGCCGACAACTGGAAAAAAAATAACTTTGTCGTTGTCATCTACATTTTGGGCTAAGGTAACGAATCCGATTTCATCACCGATTTCTAATTTGGTTGGTTGGTTGTTCATCATTTGTTTGTTTCTCCTTTGTTTTACTACCTTAAGTAGTATGTTATACGACTTTAAGTAGTAAGTCAAGGATTATTTACTACTTTTAGTAGATTTATTAAAAAAATTATGTTATTTATCTTTAAGTATGAAAGGTGCAGAATTAAGAGAGTTAAGAGAAAGATTAGAACTTACCCAAACAAAATTGGCTGAGTTGTTGGATGTCAAACAAAATACCGTCTATCGATGGGAAGCCGACAAACTGCCGATTAACCGAACCGTGGAATTAGCGTTGGAAACAATTGAAAGAAAATTAAAAGCAAAATAATTCCCACTTTCCCCAAACTCCTGAATTCTGCTAATATCATTCCACCTCCTCAATCAATAAAATTCAACTAATTTATTGATTTTTCGCTAATTAAAGCGGAATACTTTCTCCTTTTCAATGATAAAAAAAGATGTTCGCTGTCCAAGGTGCGATGAATTTGTCTATCAATCCGACGGACAATTTCTATGGGTTGCTGAAAGAAGACTTAATCCTGCTCTGGATTGCCAGTATGTTGATTGCCCGAACTGTAACCGCCCGATGATCTGGCGGCGGGCAAAAAAGCTTATCGGGAAAGTTAATTCGTTCAACGATCGAAATTTCTTTATTTATGAGCGAAAGAAACCGGGTTAAGTTAAAACTTATTGACACAAATTAAGGTTTGGCATAAATTTAACCTAACAATTTCTGATGAGTGCCTTCGGGCACACACACGTTATCACCGTGTAGATTCCTTTTAATAAGGGATTTACACGGTTTTTGTTTTGGGAGTGAATATGATCTTAAAAGAGGGAATGCAAAGTCCGGATGTTCTAAACCTTGAGCGGGTTTTACTGGGCTTAGGTTATCAAGGTCTGGTTGCCGACGGATATTTTGACCAAAAAACAAAAAATGTTGTGATCAATGTTCAAAAATCCAACAATCTGCAGCCCGACGGGATCGCCGGACCAAAAACTTTTGAAGTTCTTGACCGTCTTTTTGAAGCCGATAAACCAAACTTTACTTCTTCGCATATCATTCCGGTTCAATCAGCCCCGATCTTAGTGAACAAAGATTTGCCGGATATTTATCACGGACTTCATCCGAACCTGACCGATAAACTCCTCAAAATGAAGGAAATCGCTGAACAAGAGGGTTATCAAATCAAACTTACACAAGGTCTCAGAACCTTCAAAGAACAGGATAATTTGTATCTGCAGGGCAGACGCGGAATCAAAGGCGAACGCAAAGTGACCAATGCCAAGGGCGGTTTTTCATTTCACAACTACGGAATTGCCGGAGACTGGGCTTTTATCGTCGGAGACAAAATCTCCTGGGACGAAAAGCTTTATCAAAACCTTGGACGCTGGGCTTCCCGGGTCGGCTTGGAATGGGGAGGAAACTGGCATTTTCGTGATCTTCCGCATTGTCAATTGCCGGGAATGACTTCGATCCGGGCGTTGCTGGCAGAATACCAGGCCAATGGCGGTGGTGAAAATGGAATTCGTTCTGTCTGGCGAAAATTCGTGAAATAAAGTGTCTATCAGAATGGGCGATAAATTAAAAAAAAGGTTTTTGTTACTCAATCTTTCAGACAAAGAAATCAATAGTTTAGTAGAAAACATAAAGGAAAATAAAAAAAATATGGAAACAGATTTTATCAAAGAAAGTGTGGCATCAATTATTCGGACGTTGTTAGCTCCGTTGGCTCTACTTTTAAGCGATTATTTGACCGATGATCAAACGACCAAATTAATTTCAATCATTGCTGCTTTAGTTGTTGCCATTGTTTGGGGCGTGGTCAACAAATATTTTTGGAAACAAAAAGTTGAAACTGCTTTGGAGCTTCCGGCCGGAACTTCCCCCGAAACTTTGAAAAAGGAGATGGGATTAAAATGAAACCTGATATTAAATCCATTATTAAAACGGGTGTCAATATCGGTTCGATCCTGACAGGCGGCAAAACAAAATCAATTTTAGATATTGTCAACAACGGCATTTTGAATGAAAAGGACGTGCATAATGACCAGCCTTTGAAGGACTTGGCGGAAGTAAATGACAGCCAAAATGAGGTGCTTGTAAATCACGAACAACGGCTCAGGGCAATCGAAGTAAAACTAGGACTAAGATAATGGATCAAGACGAAGAACCACTCACAGTTTATTTACTTGCGCTGATTGCGTTTATTTCTTTAACTCTGATTTTTTTTAGAATTTTAGGTTATTTTTAGGTTAATTCTCCCAAAAGGTGAATGAAATGAGCGAAACAGATTTCAATTATTGGTTGTCCTGGATGCTGGCATTTAGTGCCTTGCCCTCATTTTGTGCGGCAATAGTTTGTGTTCTTTTTTTTAATTTGGTTGAACGGAAAATAAGTAAATTTTTCTTTGCATTCGGCTTTTTATTAACAATTTCGATGACTTTAATCCGGCTGCTGACCTCGTTTGATTTCAGTAATTTCAACATGAGAATAACCAACGCGAGTATGGTCGTTTTTGGTCAAACCGTGGTGGCAATGCTTTTTTATCTTTCTTATTCAGTCCAAAAACGGGAAAGACTCAAACGAAGTCAAGCCGAACAAAAATTAATCGAGTCGAGCTTTCCGGGTTTTGTCAGTCAATCAATTCACGATTCAATTAATTCCGAGACGGTTTCGGAATTAATTAAACAACTGCATCCGAGGGATGCCAAAAAATTAGCACGAAAATTTAACAAATTCAGGACACATTGAAAATGTTGCAAGAAAACCAACTCTCCCAACAAGTGGTTCTTTATGGCGGATTAGCCTTATCTCTTTTGGCTAATATCGCTTTGGTTGTCAAGTTTTTTTTGGAACGGAAAACTTCATCTGAAGTCAACGCTTACAATCAGCTTTCACAGCTTTTTGATAAATTGCAAAAAGAAGTTGATAAAAAGGAATTAAAAGACCGCGAACAGGAAGCGGACTATGAAACTTTAGAGCTAAAATTTGATGTCTTAAACCAGAAGGTAAAGAAAGCAACCCTGGATTTGATGGAGGTCAAACACGGATTTAACGAGCTTCGCCGGTTTATCAAGGAGCACAACCTGGCGAATAAATCAATTTTGCAGACGATTGAAGAAATTGAAGCGAAAATTAAAGAAATCTCAGATCAGTTGAAATAAAATGCGGCCGCGTCCCCCGAAAAAGTTACTTGACAGTTTTCAGACGGAATTTCTTCCGGCGCCAGAATTGGATAAATTTGTCCGAGAATCGTTTTTGAATGAAGATTCGAAACTTTACAACTTTGAACACCGTCATTTGCGCCAGGCACGGATCGGTTATTTATGGACCAATTGCAGCAATCAAAAGCAAATGAGAAAAGTGGTCGGGACCTGCGAAATTCCAAAGCCGAGCCCGTTAGCTTCAGTCTGGGAGAAAGCAAGGTACTTCTATCAAATCCGACAATGGTTCGGAACCGACAACCTTGATTTTTTGATAACTTTGGATGCGAATTACATTGCTGCGGCACCGCACATTAATTTTCTGGCGATTCTTGAACACGAACTTTTTCACGCCGGGCATAAACTTGATGAATGGGGTCAGAAAGCCTATTTCAAAACGACGGGCAAACCTAAATACGGCTTGCGGGGACATGATTTGGAAGAGTTTGTCGGAATTTGGATGCGTTACGGTCCACGAGCTGGGGCCGGTGATTCAATGAAAATGCTGGTGGCGGCAAAAGGCAAACCACTCATCGGGAAGGCGGATATTCAAAGACTTTGCGGAAACTGTTCAGGTTAAAATTATGGCAAAAGTTCACAAAATAAAAGATGGTTATTGGGTTTTTGATTGCCCCGGGTGCGGCAGTCTCCATTCAATCCAAACTCCTCAATGGTCATTTAACGGCGATTTGGATAAACCAACTGTTTCGCCGTCAATTTTAGTTTACGGTAGCGAAAGCCATCCACGGTGTCATTCGTTTGTCAAAGATGGGCAAATTCAATTTTTAGAAGATTGCGGTCACGAATTAAAAGGACAAACCGTTGAAATTCCTGATTGGACTTCAATGAAAGAGGTTTTGAATAGATAAACAACAGCTTTGACCGGCTTTGACGAAACGGTAAATTTTTATGGCGAAAAACACACTTTCAGAAGAAATTAAACGGTTTATTGTCAAGAGTTTAGCAGTCTATGAAACTCCCTCTGAAGTGGTTCAGTCCGTCAAAGCGGTTTTTAATAGAAAAGTAACCAGACAGAATATTCATTTTTACGATCCGACGAAGCTGGCCGGCGAAGCCCTCAGCGATGAATTGAAACTACTGTTTTTTGAGACCCGCGACAAATTCGATGAAACGGAAATTTTGCCATTGTCCAAAAAGCAGGTTCGGATCAAAAAGCTTTCTAAATATATCGAGTTTCTCGAGAACAATGATAACTTCGTCGGGGCGGCGGAGGTGATCGCCCAGATCGCTAAGGAGGAAGGAGGAATGTTCACCAATCGGCGGGAAGTTTCCGGCCCGAAAGGCGGTCCGGTCGTCCTTCATTCCAAAACGCTCGACGACTGGAAAAAAGATGCCGACAGCCGGATCGGACAGGCTTCTGAAATAATGTCCATCTTTGAAGAAAAAGAGCAATAGTGGAAAGTTCTTTGACAGTTCCTTGGAAAACCCGCCGGTGCAAATTTTTGCTGGAAAACCTACATCTGCCGAAGGCTTCGGAAATTGAAGACGCCAAATGGGAGCATTTCCAAATTGACCACCTCAATAACGAAAGTATTTTCGGGATCGAAAGAAAATCACGGCAGATCGCCTGGTCTTTTCTGTCGGCGATGGAGGGGGTGGCGGACGCTATTTTGGAGAGACGTGATTCGATCTATTCGTCAATTAACCATGAGGAGGCGAAAGAAAAGATTCGTTATGCCAAACGAGTCTTTGAAAATTTGGAAATTTCCGGACTTCCCGGACTGACGACAGATAACCAGCTTGAGCTTGAGTTTGATAACGGCGCCAGGTTGACCAGTTTCCCCGCCCGCCCGGTCCGCGGTCGCCCGAAATCGAATTGGTATGGAGATGAATTCGCGCACGTCCAGCACGACCGGCAAATCTACCGGGGGAGCTTGCCGATCATTTCCAAAGGCGGGCGGATACGGATCGGCTCATCACCCTTGGGGGCCTCGGGGCTCTTTTGGGAAATTGATACCGAATCGCTTCAGAAGTTTCCAGGCTACACTCGCAAGGTGACACCCTGGTGGGAAGTCCAGGCATTTTGCAAAAACGTCAAAGAGGCAATCCGGCTTGCGCCAACCTTGGAAACCTTTGAACGGGTGGAGATGTTCGGGAAAGCCCGGATCAAAGCGATCTTTGCCAACCTTTTGATCGAAGATTTTCAGCAGGAATATGAATGTATTTTTGTTGATGAAACGACTGCCTGGATCAGCTGGGCGGAAATCAAAATGGTGCAGGATCAGGATCTAAATTTCTTTCAAGCCGGGTGCCGCGACAGTAAAGTTGATGAAGCGTTGGATGTTATCGAAAAATTCCGGGAGGCGATGAAAAATGGAGAAATTGAAAATGTTTTTGCCGGCGGGATGGACATCGGGCGAACACGGAACACAACGGAGATCGGGCTGGTCGGTAAATCGAACCTGGATTTATTACCATTGCGGTTGATGATCTCGCTCGATAACTGCGATTTTGATTCGCAGGAATTGGTTTTGAATAGGGTGATGACGTTGCCGGTCACGAAATTCTTTGGCGACAAAAACGGTCTCGGACGGCAACTATGTGAAAACGCCGAAAAAAAATATTACCAAAAATTTGAGGGAGTGGATTTTACCAATGCGACCAAGGAATTATGGGCAACCCAAACCAAGATGTTTTTTCAGCAGAGAAGGACCAGAATTCCGATCAACCGGGACCTGGCTTATCAGATCCACTCGATCAAGAAAAAAGTGACGGCAGCGAAAAATAATGTTTTTGATACCGATCGAAACGAAAAACACCATGCGGATAAATTCTGGATGCTGGCTTTGGCTCTGAGCGCAGCAAATGCCCAGATCATAAACATTCCGGTGAAGAAAACAAAGAGCCGGCAACAATACTGGTAAAAATTATGGAACTACAAGACATACAGGCTTTATTACAAAACCGGCTGACTCCGACGATGGTAACAGCCCGTTTATTTTACGAAGACGACCACTGGCAGAAAGGGAAAGGCCTCGTCATCAAAAAACCTACGGGAACAGGCGCGGCGGAAATCCTTCGCCAAATGAAAGAAGGTTTTGCCTCGCAGAATAAAACATCCGAAGTGGTTGATCGGCGGACAAATGGAATCCTCGGCCGGGAGCCTTTATGGAAGTTGATCCCGAAAACTCAAAATGAAACGACCGCCGGTCAGCAAAAAAGCATTGATGAAATGACCGCGGCGCTGGTCAAATGGTGGAATGAACGGAAAATGCTGGAAATCCTTCGTGAGTCTCATACCAATGCCGCTTTGGAGCGCAGGGCGGAGCTGAGACCTTACGTTCCCAGAGCTTTTAAGGTTGAAGGACGTGTTAAACAAAAAGCAAGTTTGGCGGAGGCTCTGGAGCTCCTTCATTTTGAAAATGTTTCCCCTGAAGACGCCGGAGTTTTCCTTGAAGAGAATTCACTCAAGCCTTTTTCGCTTTTTAAGACGATCCGCGATGAGATCACTCAAATAGATTTTTCGTTCGTTGATGCGGACGGAATCACGCATTTCAAAACTTTTACCGAATCGGAATTTGAAAAGTTCGTCCAAAATAATTTTTCCACTTCTCTCGCAAAATACATCGTCACCCAAACCGGAGCCAAACAAACGAGCGAATATTCGATTGATTTAGGCGGAAAATTGATGCTCTATGAAGTTGATCTGGGCCGGGCAATGATCGGCGAATCTTTCCAATCGAAACAAAAACAGCTCAATTTGAATTTAACAATGAAAGGGCGAAATTCCTATACCGCCGGATTCAGAGAACGCCATTTTTTGAACGCCGATGAGCCGGATGAACTGAATTTAGGGGCCGGTTCCGCCACCTATCACCAGGGCACACCGGTCATGGATTCAAACGGCAACGTCATCGGTATTGCTGAGCCTTCTGTTACGATCGTGGACCCGGTTGATCCTGCTTCGTTTATCAAAGCGGAGGATTCTTTGGATAATCAAATGCTCGCCGAAGTTGATCAGCGTCACATCGGAATGTCGGACGACGCGACGGCTTCAGGGAGATCGCGAGCTGAAGCCCGCGCCGAGTTTCGCGCTTCCTTGCTCGAATCAAAAGCCCCGATCGATGCGGAAGGTCGGTATATTATCGAATTCGCCATGATGTTCGCCGCCGCTTTGACCGGGCGGACTTCTGAATTTGAAGTTTTCCGCTGCGACTTTGACTCGATCGTCAATGCCGGAGTTCCTTCGGCTGAAGAAATGCAGGCCAATCGTGATGCTTATAAAGCCGGGGAAATTTCCTTGGAAACTTTGAGGTCAAGGAACGGCGTGGAGGATAGTGATTCAGAAAACGTCAAAGTAAAGAGTGAGGAAGGCTATGAATTGAACCAACTGAAAAATGCTTTAGAGATTCATGGTTTGAGTAATAACGCAATTCCGCTTAAAACGATCATTCAATTAATGCCGATTGATGAGGAAAAGAAAAACCTGATTATAAATTCTTTGACGGCAGTACCGCCGCCATCGCTGCCGAATGATCCGCCGGAATTATTGAATTAATACCAGATTTAAATTTAGGAGAAAATTTATGAAACCGGTTTCGCCGGTCATGATCGGCTTTGAAAATAATAGTTTGGAAAAAAGAATTGCGGAAAATCAGCCGCAATATCAAACGCTTCCCGCCTTGCCGATCAAATCAGATCTGCCCGGAACAATTTTAACTCGCTGGGAGATTACCGATGAGGAGCTTGAACAGATGCGTGAAACCCGTTCGGTCTATCTTTACATCGCAACTTTTATGCAGCCCTTGCAGCCGGTTTATCTGACCGTCAAACCTCCCGTCCCTGAAGAAGTTGACGAAAAATATGCCGAAATTGCCAAAAATCTGATTCCTGATGAGCAGGAGCCGACGGACAATCCATTGAAAGTGCCGATTGTCGCCGAATATGAAAAACAGTCAAGGCAGGTTGCTTTGGAGATGGCCAAAGCGAATCCCGGACGGGGCTGGGGTTATCGCGGAGCCAAAAACGGGGAAATAATCGGTGAGATTATTCAGAAAGGCGAGGATGTTTTTATCTCCAGATTTTGATTAATATGGAAATAATCTTTAATAAAAATATTGAAGAAATTAATAAGGTTGAGATTGAAAAATATCTCAAACCTTTTATCTGGTTAATTCCGAATTGGTGCCAAAAACTTGTAATTAACCTTTATCCAATGTCTGATGATTATCCGCAAAACGCTCTTGAAACAACTGTTTATTATGATTACCGATGGATCAAAATAAACTTTTATTCGGGGTGGCTGACGGAACGGGATGAAGTAAAGCAAGAACATATCGTTCATGATCTACTCCACGGATTTACTTCAATTGTAGTTGATTATGCCCTTGAACAAATTGACAATCTTTGTCCTGCCAGTGAGGCGGAAAAGTTTAATCGTTCAATGAAAGCCCAGTTAAACATTTTATGCGAATCAATGACCCAGGATTTGGCTTTCGCGATTTTGAATAAATTCAAAAATGAGGATTAAAATAAAATATCCTTGCAAAATTTATTTACTTGAGATAAATTGCAAATAACAATTTCTGATGATTGCCAAAATAGGCACGCGCACGTTATCACCGTGTAGGTCTTCTAAAAAGAAGATTTACGCGGTTTTTCCATTTTAACCAACCGGCAAAAGCCGAAACTTGGAATTCAAAAGAATATGCCGAGAACATTTTACGCTAACGAATCGGACATTCCTGAAAATATGAAGGGATGCTATGAAGCTAAAAACGGACGCTGGGAGCTGACCAAACTTGACAATGACCATCCGGTCATTACAACAAAAACAAGTCTGGAAACTACCAACAACGAATTGAAAACCACAAACGTTTCTTTGACCGCGCAGGTCGGAAATCTCGAACGTGAAAAAATCGAGCTTTCCGGTAAATCGGTTCCGCACGGGTACCGGGCAGTTAAAAAAGAAGTGGCTGAAGTCGGAGAAGTCGCACTCGCCGAAGGGTTGACCGTTGAAGCGGTCAAAAATTTGAAAACCGAGAACGATAGATTCAAATCGGATGAGGCATCACGCGCCGACCGCGATTTGAAAACCAGAGCTTTGAAAGCCGTCGGGATCAATGACATTGACGGATTTTTTGAACTCAAAGCGTCTGACAATCTCAAACTCGAAACCGAGACAGTTGACGGAAAGGAAAAGTTTTTTGTGGTCACTGAGACCAATGGCGTTAAAGAGAAAAAAGACTTTAACACGGAATATCTCAAAAATACCGAAGGTTTTAAAAATTCCTTTGAGCAGTTAGCGAAAAAGAAAGAAGGCGGGTTTTCCTTCTCAGAGCAGGGCGGAGGCGGCGATAACAAAAATGTTTATGACAAGATCCGCGCCGATGTTAAAGCTGAGGATAAACAGGAAACCCCGAATATAAATGAGCGGTTTGGAAGGGCCGCAATTTAAGGAGATTTTATGCCGCTAAAAATTAGTAGCACGACCAGAGGGCTCGTTCATGCCCCCGTTTTTGTCGGTCCGATCAACGGAACCGATACTGTTAAAGTGGATATTTCTGATCTTTCGGATAAAGAGGTTGACCCGGACGGCTATCTGAAGCCCGGAGTTCCGTTTATGAAGGACGGAAATTTGATCGGCTCATCCGGAGTCTGCTGGGGTGTCACGATCGAAGCGATTAAGATTACGACCGGCAACACAGACGCCATTTTGGATGCCGAAACGGACTGTTTTGTAACGGTCGGATTCGGTCTTTGCAACCGCGACATCATGGAAGACAATCTCGGCCGGGCTTTAACCTCGGATGAGATTGCCGGATTCGATCTGGCCGGCTCGAATTGCCGTTTAACCAGAACCTAAAACGCGAAAGGAGGAATAAAAATATGAGTTCTTTTAACTGGATAAGTGAAGTTGAAGAATTGTCGCCCGCCGCGTTGACGGTGATGGCGCAAACTGTCAGTCCGAATGACAACGGGAAATTAAAGTGGGATATTTTCTTTCCCAGAATGAATGTTGATTCGGTTGATCTCGATGATGTGACCACTCTGGATTACCGCCCGACATCAGACCGGCGCGAATGGAATCAGCGCGGTCGTTTAATCCCGACCAAAGCCCCGACTACCCGGAAAGTTTCAATCGTCCCTGTCGAGGGTTATTACCTGTGGGGGGAATACGAGCTTCAAAAACTCAAGGAACGCTCAATGGGGAACGCCGCGATTGTTGCCCAGATCATGATGTCGTCGGTCCCGGATAAAGTCAAAGGGATCGCCATGGCCAACTATCGCCGCCTTGAGGTTGACGCATTTACCGCATGGGCTTTAGGAACCATTACTCAAAGAAATCCGCAAAATGCCGCTGAAACTTTTGCCGCGTCGTTCGCGTTTGATGCCGGACGCTATCAAACCGCAGGGACTGCCTGGAACGATGCGGGGCTTAACGCCTACGACGAACTGATGGATTGGATTGATGATGCCATTGACGCTATCGGCGGAATTCAGGGCGTGGTTTCGAGAAGAAACTTTGTCCGCGAAGTTTTAGCCGATGCGCCGGATTTGGCCGGCGGGGCAAAAATGACCTGGAGTCAATTGGAAGACCGCATCCAGCAGGATAAAGGTATCGAGTTCAAATTCTATCCGATGGAAGACACCGTTGAAGTGTTTACCGATGGAGGAACGGCAACCACGGCCACCAAAGTTTGGCCGGCTCAAAGAGTTGCCGCCGTTCCGGTTGGTGCCAAGGTCGGAAAATCGGCATTTGCCCCCGTCGTCAGAGCGATGGACATTGCCAATGCTTTGCCCGCCGCCAAGATCGACACAAACGGCCAGACGGCTTATTACGAGGAGCATAACAACGGTCGTGAGCTGGCGGTCGAGGTTCAGGTGAACCCCCTTCCCATACCTTCGGAGCAGTTATGTTACGTCATCGATGTGGGATTTTGACGCTTAGTTCCATTAAGTCAGGTGTAAGTTTTTAAGGCTTACACCTTTTGGAGAAAAAAATGCCTAAAGATACGAGAAAAATTAACAGTGCGGTTCGCCTGAGCCATGGCCGCGGACTATTCATTACCAAACAAGAGGATGAATTTGAAGCCGTAGTGACCGTTAGTGAGCTAATAAGTCTGACCGAAACCGGGCACATCGAAGGGTTTGAAATAAAAGCCCCGGCCATGGCTGAAGAAGCAAACGCAGATGAGGTTTTTGAAATCCCCACGGAAACCCAGCTCGGCAAAATGTCCAAAGCTCAATTAGTGGCCGTGGCCGAAAAAGCGGGAGTTTCCGTGACCCCCGATGCGATGACCAATAAACAGATCATCGAGGCGATTTTAGCCAAATAAACAAAACTGCTTCCAATGTAGTTTCAATAGAAAAGTTCTTGGAGTAAATTATGAGATTTTCAGATTTAAGTAATTTTTTCTTAAATATGTATCAAACATATTTCACGCTCAAATGCGGGAAAAAGTTTTATCAGTTTTCAACCCCAATTACCGCTAACGTGACCGAAACGACAGCCGATGAGGGGTCTTTCGCCGTCACGTCGCATGACACAGGAAAAAGAAAGATCTTCGTTTCCGACGGCTCAAAGTGGCAGGAATTCGCCGTTCTGGAAATCACGCCGGGCACCCATGTCGCCTTTACGCCGGTCAATTCCAAAGCCGGTTATGTTTATTACCAGAACATCACGGCGGCTTCGACTTCCGCCGGAGCCGATCAGCTTGATCTCAACGGCGTTGCCGAACCGGAAGTGATGGCAAATATCGTCCAGCCGGACGTGCCCCGGAATGTGGTCATCAATTTTACCGACGGCGATGTTTCTATTGACGCATTTTCGGTAACCGTGGCGGGAAAAGCACCGGACGGCAACAGTATCACGGAGACATTTCTGTTTGCCGGAGGGCTGGATCAGGTCGGCAGCAAAATTTTCGCCAAAGTTGATTCCGTGACCTTGAATTCCATCAACGGAAATGGTGCCGGTGATACCTTAGACCTCGGTTACGGGGCAAAGATCGGCGTTCCGCTTCCTTTCGGTTCAACCGGGATGAGCATTGTCAAACTAGTCTCGAACGGCGCGGAAGAAGCGGCTTCCGCCACGGATACTACCAATAACTCATTCACTCCGACCACCGCTCCGGATGGATCCAAAGACTTCGAGATTTGGTATGAATATTCCGATCCGGCAATTACCGCCCTAAACGATGCTGTGGCTGGAATTATATCGTCGCTGGAAGGAAATACGGTTTTGGCTTCCGAATAATGGAATATTATGGCGTGGCTGACTGAAGATGAATTCAAAGATTTGTGGGTAACGGAAAGTGCTACGGAAATTCCGGACGCTCAGATCACCGAATGCTTGTCATCGGCCATCGCCATGATCACAAACCGGGTGAAAGCCGAATATTTGGCAACGTTAGAGAGCGATAATGACAATTCCGATATTGTCACCAAAACTCTTCGCCGTTCTCAAAGCAAATTAGCTTATCGCGAACTTCTTTTATACCGGTCAAGTCAATTCCGGAGCGGCGGCATCGCCAAGATCGAATACGACGATAACGCCAGCGTTAAAAACGAATACGAGGATTTTAAAAACACGGATTTGCGACGCTCAAATCTTTTAGACGAAGCCCTGGATATTTTATCCCCGTATCTGACCGAAGAGGCCGAGGAGGAAGAAGTGGATAGAAACCCTGCCCGGTCAACCAGTAAAAAGATTTGCTTCGGATGGTAACGGATGAATTTAGAAATAAACGTCCATGATTTTCAAAAGGACATCCATCGAACCATCGAAGAGATGACCGCTGAACTTGTTAAAGATTTTGCCGATCAGGCGCCGGATAGTTTTCAGGAGATTTTGGATAATCCTCCCCCGTCAAAAGAAGGAAATCCCCCGGCCAAACGGTCAGGTGATTTATCCCGAACTTTAAGGGCTTATGTGGTTGGTCCGACTGAAGCAGAATTGGAATTTGAGGGCTATGCCGCTTTTTTGGATCCGCTCTTTGATGAAAATAATTATAACCGTCCTTTTATCGAAAAAGGCATCGCCAAAACGTTAGCCGAATTATGAATATCTCGAACGCAGTTTTTGAATTTACCAATGACCTGGTGACGGCGGCGGCAGATGATACTCCGCTCAAAGATTCGCAAATTCACGCCGATATTTATGAAGAGATCAAACCCGGCAAAACTATCAGGATTGATGATGTCAGAACTGCCAATCCGGTTTTATTAGGAAGCGGGGAGATCAGGCGGGATAACGCGGTACTCCAGGTTATTTTTTTGAAAATGCCGGAAAGTCAGAAATTGACGGATCGGCTGGAAGCTCGGCAAACGGCGGAAGATATGGCGGGCGAATGGCTCAAAGCCTATTTTAATAATCCGAAATTAGCTGATTCTGAGGGAGATGCCAGAGTCTGCAACATCGGCAATGTCATCCAGTTTAATGACTGGATCAGACCTTCAACAATTAAGATCCCGGTTTGTGTTTTAAGACTTTTAATCAATCCGAGGTAGGAGAAATTTTTATGCGTCATCAATTAATTGCAAAAGAAAATGTGGATGAACGGATAGGTGAC
>Ga0207952_1000528_pt1 | contig 28830 bp, 20 predicted proteins | sample SubbioR12Aug_8Ca_FD_184831 | JGI IMG/M metagenome (GOLD analysis project Ga0207952, IMG submission 184831) | Serpentinite rock and fluid subsurface biosphere microbial communities from McLaughlin Reserve, California, USA - CR12Aug_8Ca (SPAdes) | ecosystem: Environmental > Terrestrial > Deep... | reverse complement strand
GCCAACAAAGCGTACACGGAAACCTTCGGCGTTCCGGCCATACCGGTGCGTTCCGGTGGTAGTATTCCGATTGTGGCCTTGTTTGAAAAAGAACTGAAATCAAAAACCATCTTAATGGGCTTTGGTTTAGATTCTGATGCCATTCACTCACCCAACGAACATTTTGGGATTTTCAATTACTTAAAAGGGATTGAGACGATACCATTGTTTTATAAATATTTTGTGGAGCTGAGTAAATAGTCATCCTCACCTACAACAATCTCTAATCCGTTTATTCATACTTGAGTAAACGGATTTTTCTTTTGGGCGTTCCCTTGTTGCACAACGTTTAATGTTCAAAACAACCACTTCATAGCAACAGGGTCGGGCTTTCCGCACTCGCTTCCCGAAAAATCGGGAGAGCTCAAACAATGCTGCAATCCCTAACGCAAACCTAGCTTACACAGACCAAAAATGTTAAATTTTACTTCTACAGTTGTAGAAACAAAATATTATTCTACATTTGTAGAGTTAATTCTAAATCTATAGAACAATGCAACTCTCCAATGCCGAAGAACAATTGATGGAACATTTATGGAAACTGGACAAAGCGTTCCTGAAAGATTTACTCGAAGCGTATCCGGAGCCAAAACCCGCCACAACCACAGTCGCCACACTTTTAAAAAGAATGATTGATAAAAACTTTGTGGCTTACACCGAGTTCGGGAACTCACGAGAATATTATCCTTTGGTTAAAAAGTCGGATTACTTTTCAAAACACGTTAACGGATTGATCAAAAACTTCTTTAACAACTCGGCTTCGCAATTTGCTTCCTTTTTTACCACCGAAACCAATTTATCGGAAAAAGAACTGGAAGAATTAAAGAAAATCATCGATATCCAACTTCAAAAAAAGAAAAAATGACCGCCTTTCTAATCAAATCTACCGTCAGTTTACTGGTCTTTCTTGTCTTTTATCACTGGGTATTGGAAAGAGAAAAAACACACCTATTCAATCGGTTTTACTTATTGTTAACGATAGTCATTTCGCTTGTAATTCCCTTTTTAAGTTTTGAAATCATTGAAGAAGTTCCGGTTACAACAATCACCGAACCTGAATTTATGCCGATTCCGTTTTCTAACGAAACCATTGCAGTTGTGGAAACTATTGATTACACCTCAATAGCTGTATGGAGTTTGTATGGCATAATAACACTCTTATTAAGCATTCGTTTCGGAAAAAATATTTGGAAATTAATATCAAAATCGGACTCAAATCCAACGGTAAAATACAAAAATGCCACCTTGGTTTTGGTGGATGAAAAAACACTGCCGCATACCTTTCTGAATAACATCTTCATCAATTTCGACGATTACAACCAAAGAAATATAGAAGACGAATTGTACACACACGAACTCGTTCACGTTACTCAAAAACACACGTTGGACATCTTGTTCATCGAGTTGCTGATAACCCTCTTTTGGTTCAACCCGCTCTTGTATCTCTATAAAAAGGCTATCCAACTCAACCACGAATTTCTTGCCGACGAAAAAGTAGTGCAAGCTTACAATGATATTCCGTTTTATCAAACATTACTGTTGCAAAAAAGCAATGGAAATCCAACCATAAACTTAGCCAGTAACTTGAACTATGCCGTAACCAAAAAACGATTACTTATGATGACTAAAAAATCTTCAAAAAAAGTAGCACTTCTCAAAAAAACGTTGCTCCTACCGGTACTTTCAGGATTAATTTACACTTGTTGTGTGACGATAGTAGCACAGGAAAAAGCCATACAAGTTTCGGCTTTACCAACAGAAAAAAGCACACAAGAAGATCAGATTAGAGACCGTTATTATGCTAAGGTGCGAATCATCATAAAAGATGTCAGAACTAATACAGTCATCAATAAGATGTACGAGGAATTAACATTGGCAGAAAAAAGAAGCTACTTAAATTGGGTTCCGGACATGATCATTGCTAAAGAGATTCCTGCTCCTTTGTTTGAAAAAATGAAAAGTAAAAACATGGCCGTTTGGATTAACGGGAAAGCCAGTAGCAAAGAACAAATCCAAAAATACAAGAGAACCGATTTCTCTCATTACACCTATAGCTTTGTTCATAAAAACGCCCGAACAAAACGTTTCCCTCAAGCATATCAATACACCTTGTATACCAAAAAATATTTTGAAGAAAACCTAAAAAACAGCCATTTGCATTTTAGCAATGACACGTTAAAAATGGTGGTGGCCGACTGGAAAAAAACCAAAATCAATCAATCCATTAGCCAAAACACCAAAGCCGATACTTTGGTTTGGTACACCAAAGGTAAAACCGAATACAATTTAGAGATAAAAAAATCAGAAGAGAAGCATCAAAACTTAAGCAAACCAAAGCCTACATATTGTCCGGACACCACTCAAACCCAAAATAACGGTGATTTAAAAACGCTATCCGAAGTAACTGAAAAACCGGAGTTCGAATCGGGATTAGAAGCTTTCTACAAATACATCGGCACCCACTATAAAATACCGGAAGAAGTAACCAAAAACAAACTGAAAGGAAGGGTTTTTGCGAGTTTCATAGTAGAAAAAGACGGCACTTTATCCAATATCAAAATCCTGCGCGACATGGGTTACGGTACCGGAGAAGAAGCGAAAAGAGTGTTAGAAAATTCGCCAAAGTGGCTGCCGGGAAAAATTGACGGAAAACCGGTAAGAACCCTATACAGTTTACCCATTGCCATAAAATCAGAGTAAATGAATTTCAGATTGCTTTTTTTCGCGTTACTACTTTTATTGATTTACAGTTGCAAAACCAATCAAACCATCAACCATCATCGGGAAGGCAAATGGGTTTATAAGGACACGGTGAACGGTGTACTGGTAAAATCAAAAGGACGCTATAAAAAGAGTATAGAAATTAAAACTTGGCGTTATTTTGAAAACCGAAAACTGGTTAAAAAAGAGCAGTACAATGACAGTATTTGTAACATCACCACTTTTGACCAAAAAGGCCGAATAACGGCCAAAGGCCAATCTATGATGGTGGAAGAAGCCGATGGTACGCATTGGTACATCATAGGCGAATGGATTTTTTACAACGCTAAAGGTCAAGCCATTGGCGTTAAGAAATACCAAAAAGGAGAACTTATTTCTGAAACAAAATTATAAATGCTTTCTACTCTTTTAAAAACTGTTTGACGCTGGTATTGTTGGCTGTTCGCAATCTTATAAAGTAACTTCCCTTAGCTAAGGCAGAAACATCTATTTGATGCTGATTTCCTATCTCTTTTTGGACAATTTGACCTAAAGAATTATAGATTTCAATGGATTTGATTTCCATCAACTGATTTGCCTGAATTGTCAAACTATTTTTAACCGGAATGGGGGAAATCGTAAATTTAATTTCAGAATCGAAATCACTTTGCCCCAAAGTATTAATAACAGAACTGGCGGTATTGGTTACTATTGGAAAATTATAATCGAAGTATATACTTGCCTGATTGCTAAAGGTTACGCCTTGAGTCACACTTGACAACAGCTTAATTTTGAAAACCACATAGCCGTCATTATTGGCATCGTCAAAGGGCAAATTGATATTATGAAAAATAAATTCAACTACATTTCCATTGATTCTGGTGAAAAAATTATGACTTCCTGAGATCGGTGTCAAGGTGGCAACATCAAACTTAGTAGCATCAATAACATCCTTAATTACAACATTTTGCGCAGGGAATGTCCCTGTATTTTCAAATCGTATGCGATAGGAAACATATTCCCCGATATAGTTACTACTGAGATTCTCCCCTTCCAGACAAACTTTATCATTAGGATCGAATGAGTTTACAACTGTTTGATTAAAGGTATGATCATTCAAATAAGGCTGTGACGCTCCGGTTTCTGCTATAGACGAGTTAAAACTCAAAACATCATCAGCATTTAATGGCGGTGTGTCCATCGGACTGTTCAAATTGAAGGTAACATTGATAGTTCTGCTTTCAAAAGGCATTAAATTGGAAAATGTCCAACTCAAAACTCCGTTAGTATTGCCGATGGGAAGAGTTGAGGCTGATACAAAATCTAAAGTATTGTCATTAAAATGGAGCACTATATTTCCGGTGTCAATAACATTACCGGTGTTTTTATAAACCAGAGCATAATGAGCTTCAAATCCAGGTACGGCTGGACCGTTTGGAATTAATGTAACATCAAAATCATGCATTGGTACAGTGGCTGACAAACAGAAACTTTGGTTTAACGGACTGGTTTGCGATGGAAAATTTGCCGTTACACTTGAAGGAGATAGTGTAAACAAAGACGGATTTTGTAAGATTGGTGTAATCGTATACATACCACCTCCAAGATTTAGGGAATACATTCCTGTTGCATCCGAAATTATAGTACCTGTTTCGTTACCATTGGTAATGGTAAATTCTTGGAAAGGAACTGCAAAGTCGTTAGTATCGCAACCATTACCCGTTGAGTCATATCTTATGTCACCCGTTACCGAATAATATTCGCCGCCGGGAGTAAAACTACAATATGAATTAACCTGAATTTGATTTTGCAATCCTAATTGATTAATTCTATCTTGAATATTAGCCCGTTCTCCTTCATCAACACAAATAAATGACAGATCAGGGCAATTCACTATACTTAGTAACAAGGCCGAATTTTCAAAAATATTTCCGCCTTCATCACAAGTAATCGTTGTATGATTGAAACCGTTTTTTAGAATAAGTTGTTGCAAATTAGGTGAGTCTTCGATTCTAACAAATCCCTGATATTCCGGATCACAGGAGGTGATGACGCTGTAATTCCCCAAATCAAAAAATGTTTTGTCTGAGGAGTAATAAATATTCCCCGGCTGTATTCCTTCGTTAAAATAGACGTTGTCAATGGTATTATATCCTAAATAAACATTACATTCATTACCAAATTGAAAAAGAGAAAGATCTAATAAAGAGAATTGATTGTGCCTAAAACTTGCACTAAAATAAACTGATGCATAACCCATAACTTGTATGGAAGATAAATTATTATAATCCACATAAAAATAGCTAATGTTGGCATTATTGATGGTTAAATCGGTTAATTGGTTGTGGCTTAAATTAATAGTGTCATAATAATCTCCGGGCACTATTGTAAAAGAAGTCAGGTTGTTATAACTCAAATCCAAACCGCTTTCATCACTAGTATCCCAATTGACCGTTACTGAAGTAAGCAGATTGTGACTGGCATTCAAGCTGGCTATTGCAATGGGTGCTGCAATTGTTATAGAAGTCAACGAATTATTGCTGCAATCAAGAAATTTTAGAGCTGTAAAATACTCTAATCCGGATAAATTTGAAATATTTGAATTAGAAACATCCAGCTGCCATACATTTGCTACTTCACTAACTTCTAATTCACCATCGCTATTGGCATCAAGGTAAACTAAATCAGGATCATCGCTCAATGCAACATTAGCTTGCAATAATTTTGCTTTAAAATTAGCATCCGGAAAACTGATAATCTGACCGTTAACAACAGTAGTTAAAACCAAAAAAAAGACTAGACAAAAGTTTCTCATAAACAGCGTTTTACTCCATAAATGTACTATTTTATTTTTATTTTTCAGTTGGAGTGTAAAAAAACAGCTACCTTAAGTTTTCACATTTGAAATCTTGGACAAAAAATGACTTCAACCATAACTTTTCAAGGCACTCTATTTCAAGAAAAATGTACAGCTACATACCTATTAATAAACGACTTAATTCATTAACCTCTATTCTCCATAACAACAAGAAAACACAATAAGATTATAATAAAATGCGTTGACAATCATTCGATTGAAACATTTGGCTTTAAATTTGCACTAATCATCAATCATCAACCTAATCTGAATACAATTCAGGTTGCAAATCAATCATCATGTTAAAACGTTTTTTCCTTCTGTGTTCGGGTGTTGACACCCACATTGTGAACTCTTGTTCCAATGGCGAACAAAACAAATACGCAGGCATAGGTGCCACCGTATTTTTTACTGCAGTCATGGCTTTTATAGCCGCCAGTTATGCACTTTACACCGTTTTTGACAATCTTTACACCGCCGTTTTCTTTGGCTTGGTTTGGGGATTTTTAATTTTCAATTTGGACCGCTTCATTGTTTCAACCATTAAAAAAAGAGACCGCTTTCTGGATGAATTCATTCAGGCATCGCCGCGAATTGTATTGGCTATCATTATCGCTATAGTCATTTCGAAACCTTTGGAAATCAAAATTTTTGAAAAAGAAATCAATACCGTTTTATTGAAAGAAAAAAATGAAATGGCGATTGCCAATAAAAATCAGGTTACCAATTACTTCAAAAGCGATGTAGATAAAAACAAGGCGGAGACAGACAGTTTGAAGTCGGCCATCACCCAAAAAGAAAAAGAAGTGTCGGCTTTATACCATGCCTATATTACCGAAGCTGAAGGCACTGCAGGAACCAAAAAAATGGGTAAAGGCCCCATTTACAAGGAGAAACGAGCCGCTCATGATGTTGCCGTGAAACAACTCGATTCGCTAAAAATAACCAACGCCAAGTTAATCGCCGAAAAAGAAGCCCGAAGCAAAACCCTGCAAGCCGACTTAGACAAAAAAGTTTCCGAAAGTCAACCCGTAATAGACAATTTTGATGGTTTGATGGCACGAATCAACGCCTTAGGTAAATTACCCTGGTTGCCGTCGTTCTTCATCATGTTGTTATTTTTGGCCATTGAAACTTCTCCGATTTTTGCCAAATTGCTATCTCCGAAAGGCGAATACGATTTAAAACAAGAAGACGCCGAAATGAGTTTGAAAAACATTTTAGCACAAAATCGTTATCAAAGCGAGTTACAACAAAAAACCGATGCTGACATTTACGACAAAGTATACGCCGATATCCGTGAAGACAAAGACGTTTACCAATACAAGAAAAAAGGCGCCATTGAATTGCTTAAACTACAAGCAGATGGTTTTGTAGATAAACAGAAAAAATCAATATAATAAGAAACCCTGATGTGATGACACATCAGGGTTTCTTTTAAGGCAAAAATGAATACCCGTGTTTACTTTTCCACATGAAATACTTTTCTAAAATAACTTTGTTAAAATCGTAAATCACATTCGGAATCATGATGGCAAAGTTGCGGGGTTTGAACAAATGATGTGAAAAAATAATAACTTCTTTTTTGCCGCAATCCATAATACACAATCCCATAATTTTCCCCCAAGCTTTTTTCTTCAAATCGGTTCTTCCATGGGCTACTCTAACAATGTTTTCTGCCACAATCTTACCGGTTTCATCGGAAGGATATCCGGTTTTTGGGGCGGCAAAAGGGACTGTTTTTGGCGTAAATGGCAATACTACATTAACCGCTATTCCTGCAGCCCAAATGTTTGGATAATCTTTGTGTCGGTAGTCATCGCCTACATTAATATAACCGTTTGGTGTAGCGTTAAGTGCCGGTGAGTTGGTTACAAAATCCACCCCGATAAATGGCGGCATCAACATCGAAAATGCAAATGGCAACACTTCTCCTGTAGTTAGTTTTATACTTCCTTCGTTTACTTCTTCAACACCAACTTGGGTTCTGTAATGGATGTTGAATAGCTTCATGAACGACTTTAACATACTTTCACCCATTGGCATCCCGTCTATCCCGAAATGGCCCAAGTAATCTTCCGGGGTAATCCAATACAAATCGACTTTCTTGCGAATATTTTGCTCTCTCAACCATTTTTCTACATTAAAAAGAAATTCATACGCCGCTCCCATACAACCGGCATTTTGTGTTGCTCCAATGACTATCGGTCCGGGATTCTTTTTAAATTCTTCTAAAGCTTTTCTGGCTTTCATAGCACCATTTGGCGTACCAATATAATGGGTATATTCTGCAACCCCGGGAGCAATATCATATTTCACTTTCGGACCGGTGGCTATCACTAAATGGTCGTAATGAAAATTACCTTTATCGGTTGTCACCACTTGGATTTTCGGATCAACACTTAAGGCCTCAGCATGCACAAAATCAACCCCTTTTTGAGTTAATATCCCTTCTTTTCTAAACGAAATATCTTTGATGTCCCTGCGCCCGAAAGGCACCCAAATAAGTGACGGAATAAATAAAAACAAAGGCGACTTATCAATTAAAATTACCTTATGGTCTTTATCTTTTCTCTTAATCTCGAGGGCTGCTGTCATCCCGGCAAAGCTTCCTCCAATTACTACTGTTGTCATGATTATCGATTTTAACAGTATAAAGTTAGCCCGTTTACAATTACTGTAAAGTATCAATTGTTACAGTTAAGATATAAAAAAACCCGCTCAATGCGGGTTTATATCTAATAGCTATAATACTACATATGCTTTAAAACTTCGGCCTTTAAACGATCGTATTCACCTTGCAAGATTAATCCGTTGTCAAGTAATTTTTTGTAATTGCTGAGTTTTTCAAACAATTCGTCTTGTGACAATTCAGCCAAACCGGAACGATCATCCGGAAACTGTTTTTCATCGCGATAGCCGGATTGGGCCACCGGAATAATTTCGGCAAAGTCGGTTACTTCTTCGGTGGTCACTTCTTCCACGACCTCAGCCATTGCGATTGGCGTTTCTATTACTTCCTCCTCCTTAGGTTGCTCTTGAACAACCGTTGTCACTTGTGGATTTTTTAATAAATCCAATTGTTCTTTGGCAAAAGTGTAGAGTTTTCGCGCTTGGTTTTTAGGCAAATAATCTACGGTATGCGTTAAGTCGGATTTGGTGGTAAAGGTAAAATCGGCACCCAAAATGCCTTCTTTTACAAAGCTGGCTTCAATATCATCCCAATCGTAATCAATGAATTCCATTGACAAACCCAAGTTTTTAGGCTTACAAAGAATGATTCGTTTGTTGGTTACCACTATGCTGTCGGGAAACATGTTAACCGCCGGCTTTTTTTGTACGGCAATGTAACCTACTTCTTCATGGCTCATTAAAAGATTGTCCAACTTGGCTGTGATTTTCTCAATCGCCTTAGGATCTTGGTCTTCGTTTAGTATTTTCTTTAAATTATCTAACATGGTAAAAAATTTCTAAGATTTTGTATTGCAATCGCTTTGCAAAAGTAATGCCTAATTCTCGTTTTGAAGAATTTCGTTTTGACTTTTTTTTGTCAAACTTTTGAAAACCAAATCGTAAGAATGATTGATGAGTTCACACATCATTTTATCGGAAACATCACTGTGAAACGCAATCGTATTCCAATGGATCTTACTCATGTGATAGCCGGGATTGATGGCATCATATTCGGCCCGAAGCACTTCGGCACGCTCCGGATCACATTTTAAATTGAGAGATGGCGTGTTATTTTCCCATTCTTTTAAAGAAGTCAGGCAAAACATTTTCCCGCCTACCTTAAACACCAAAGTATCTTCATCAAACGGGAAATGTTCGGTGACACCTTTTTTGGAAAGACAGAATTCGTAGAGTTGTTGGATATTCATTTTAGTTGGGAGTTGAGAGTAATTAGTTTGGAGTTTAAATTTTGCTTGAACCAAATTTATCTTGATTATTCATCATGCAATGAATTAGTTTACCAACTTCATTATTTATAGCTGTAAGTTCTTCGTATTCTGCTTCTTTGATATAACCACAGGCAATTGAGAAATCCAACCATACTTGTGTCTCGGAATTTTCAGCTTCAGCATCAGTTAGTTTGCTTAAAAAATTCTTTGGATAACGTCTTTTTCTGTATGATTCTGTTATAGTAACAGTAACACTCCTTGAACTCCTTCTGATTTGATCTGTTAAAGAATACCGTTCTTCTTTTGGAAACTGTTTTGAAATATCAAATATCCTCATCGCTAAGGCAAATGATTTTTTATAAGCCAATAAATCTCTATAATCCATAATATAAACTACTAACTATTATCTCCAAACTCTAAACTCCTTACTCCAAACTATAGAGAATCGGTTTACTTGGTGAAGCATCGTTTTCAAAAGAAGCTATTTGCAGGTTCAACATATAACTACCGTCTTGCACTTCATCGCTTACATAAATCATTTCGGTAATCGTACAATCCAATCGAGCATCGGGATTAAGGTGATTAACATCTTTTACATTCCAAAAGGCTTTGTGTGCTACCAATCGGCCTTCGTCTTCTTCCCTATCTACGCTGGGCAAATCAATCAGCAAATGTTTAATTCCGATTTCACGGATAAAAGTGGCCGCATCCTCTGACAAGTACGGTGGATTGGTGTGTGAATAGTTTTTGTGTTTTTTACTCTCTTCGTTCGGCAAGGTGCGAATAATAAGTGCTTCCGGAGTTTTGCCGTTCAAAGCATTTACTATTTGGAATTTGGTGATGATGAAATCGTCTACCACACTTTCAGGCGCCACTGTAATCAACTCGGCTGAAAAGAAAAACTGTTTCAAACATTGGTTGATGCTGTAAAAAGCTTTGGTAATATGACCTAAACATTCGGTATGCGTGCCGTGTCCGTGAGGGTTGAAGAAAATATTATTAAAATTGGTAGAACTGCCTTCCGAGACTTTCCCTACCCAACTACCAAATTTCACCGGTTCAATCACAGGCTTTTCAATATACCACGCGATAGGATTGTCCTCGGTATTGGTTAACGGAATGGAAATATCAATGGGTTTTGATAAGTCGATTTGGTGGTGGTTTATAGTCGCTTTCATAGGATTTAACCGCAAAGTGCGCAAAGAATTACGCGGTGTTCGCAAGGGATTAAAGATTATTTACAATTCTTTTTATTCCGTTTTTTATTAATGATACATTAAAATTGATTAGCAATCCTAACTTACAATTTGTCAATTTCAAATAGGTTAAGAGTTGTGCAAAATGAACATCATTCAATGTCTCAACAGATTTAACTTCTATAATCAATTTGTTTTCTACAATAATATCAATTCTATAACCAACATGGAGCTTAACCTCTTCATAAACAAGCGGAAGTGCTTTTTGCTTCTGAACATCTAAACCATTTTTTTTAACTCATAAAACAAACACTCTTCATAAGCACTTTCTAAGAGACCAGGACCTAATGCTTGGTGAACTTTTAAAGCACAATCAAATACAACTTTAGACAATTCATTTTCTGTCATAATCTTCTGCGTTCCTTGCTTAATTCTTAGCGTGCTTTGCGGTTATATCATTCCAAATTTAGCAAAAATAAGTCGGACGCAATTCCATCGCTTAAAAACTTACCTCTTTTGGTCGTTCGGAGAATATTATCGTCTACAAAAAGCAAATGGTCATCTATGTATTTGGCGGCTTGTTGTTGTAAATAATTAAGATAGTTGGCGCCGAATTCCGTTTCGATTCTATTCAAAGAAACACCCCAAATGGTACGCAAACCGGTCATGATGTATTCGTTGTAACGGTCGGTTTTGGTTAGGGTTTCGATTTCAATCGGCAACTTATTTTCGGCTAATGATTTCAGGTAAAGGGAATTATTGGCGACATTCCAGCCGCGTTTTTCTCCGTCATAACTATGCGCCGATGGTCCGATGCCGAGGTACTTTTTGCCTAGCCAATAACTCGAATTATTCTTAGAGAAATAGCCTTCTTTACCAAAATTAGACAACTCGTAATGCACAAAACCGTGTTCTTCCAGAGTGTCTACCAATAGATAAAAATGCTCTTGCGCCAAATCGTCATCCAGAGGTGGAATCACTCCTTTTTGAATGAACTGATGTAAGGCTGTTTTCGGTTCGACAGTCAAAGCATAACTTGAAATATGCGGAATGTTGTAGGACAAAGCCGTTTGGATATTTTGCAACCATTTTTCTCGGCTCATCTCGGGCATACCGAAAATCAAATCGATGGTAATGTTGTCGAAATATTTGGTAGCCATTTCTAAACACTTTTTGGCTTCGGCTACATTGTGTGCGCGATTCATTAGTTTTAAATCGTCTTCAAAAAAAGATTGGATGCCGATACTTAATCGGTTGACTTTGTTTTGTGATAATGCAATAATGCGCTCTTCGGATAAATCATCTGGATTGGCTTCAACCGTAATTTCGGGATTTTCAGTGACATTATAATGCTGAAACACTTCCTCAATCAACCATCTTAAATCAGCAATCTCCAATATACTGGGAGTGCCACCACCAAAGTAAATGGTTTCCACAACCTCATCCTTAAACTCGTCTTTTCGCATGGCGATTTCGTTCGCCAAAGCCGCAACCATTTCGTCTTTCTTCTTCAGGGAAGTCGAAAAGTGGAAGTCGCAGTAATGACAAGCTTGTTTGCAGAAGGGAATATGAATATAAATGCCAGACATAAGTCTGGCAAATATATTGAATCTATAAGACTTTGTATTTAGAAATTGGTTTTAAAACTACCGTTAGTCACCTGAATCACATCAGCCGAATTGGATGGATTGGTAGCCGTTAAACTAAAGGTGCCTTCGATGACACGAATACCAAACAGCGGAAACGAATTGGACGTTACTGTTACCGTTCCTGTTGTATTGTATTCAGTGTATGAGAGTGTGGTAGTATTAAATTTTGCCAATTGCATTTTATTCATGCTGCTTGTTGTAAAGGTGTACGTTCCGGTAGAGATCTCTTCGTCAACAAATTTCATGATAATTTGGTATTCATCGTCACTGATAAATTTTCTATCAATATTACCAAAGCCATTGTCCCAAAATGAAGTTTCATACCAGTCATTGCTTCCAATTTTACATTTCAACCCCAATCCGGTCAATAATGGTGTAGTAACCACGTAAGGTAAATCAAAAGTACCGCTAACTTGTCTTGTATCAGAATTCAGATCGTTTTCATCTGCATAAAGTGTACCTGAGAAAGAAACCTTAACCCTTCTGGTATTTTCATTAACCGAAATAAGGTTAAACGTAAAATAGTTTGATTTATAATGTTCATAGGTTTTAAAAACCTCAAATTCTTGCCAATAACTAAACTCTCCTAAGTTACCGTATTTGTTAAATTCTATTTGCAATGATTCATCATTAGGAAGATCGGCAGTCATCACAAAAGTATCTTCACCTCTTTGAACGATAGGCGAACTTAGGACAACATTTGTTCCGTTGACAGACAAACTGGCTTCATCAGAAGAACCTCCGCCACTATCAGAGGAACATGAAGCAAATGCAAGAATAAGCATAAAGGAGCTTACGATTTTAATCATTTTCATAAAAGATTGGTTTAAAGAGTTAAAGTATAAATATATAATTTTTTTAATAACTCTAAAAAAATGTGGTTTTTTTTACAAAAATTATTTAGTCACTCTATTTTCATTCTGTTTGACAAAAGCATCCCAACCACTGTAACTTTTCCCGGCTGTAATTTTTCCTGAGTTGAAAAAATGGCAAACTGCGGCCGCCAAACCATCGGTAGAATCGAGATTCTTTGGCAATTCTTTTAAGCCTAACAATTGTTGCAGCATTTTGGCAACTTGCTCTTTGCTGGCGTTTCCGTTACCGGTGATGGCCATTTTGATTTTTTTGGGTTCGTATTCGGTGATGGGAATTTGGCGCGATAAACCGGCTGCCATAGCAACGCCCTGAGCCCTGCCCAACTTTAACATCGATTGCACATTCTTTCCGAAAAATGGGGCTTCAATAGCTATTTCATCGGGATGATGGGTTTCGATGAGTTCGATGGTGCGTTCAAAAATGATTTTCAGCTTGGTGTAATGATCATCATACTTGCTTAGGATCAATTCGTTTAACTGAAGAAATTCCATTTTCTTGTTAATCACTTTAATCAATCCGAATCCCATAATGGTCGTTCCGGGGTCAATGCCTAATATGATGCGTTCGTTGGCCAAAGTCAATTGTTTTTTTTGGTAAAAATAGGAAACAAAATGAAGCTTTCCATAAAAAAAGGCCGTTTAAAAAACGACCTTTCTTATAGAGTACTTTATGTATTATTGTTTGATGAACTTTTTGGTAATCTCGTTCTTACCGTCTTTCACTTTAATCAAGTAAACACCCGATTGTAAATTGTTCAGTTGAATATTCTCATTGAAGAATCCGTTATTGGTGTAAACGTTTTGATAAATCTGTCTTCCTCTGATGTCAAAAACAGCTAACTCGATAGGTTCATTAGACGTTGAGTTAAATTGCACATTGAAATCACCGTTATTCGGATTCGGGTACAAACTGAAATCCTTGATGGAATTATCCTCTACACTCAATGGAACGGCTGTAGTGCTACACAATCTCAAACTCCAACTATTGATAGCTCCGCCATCTTGATTAAAAGAATCCAAAACTCTTAATGTCCATGTTCCGTTCATGTTTTGTCCATTAAAAGCCGATAACGATTGGAACGGTTGTATTGTTCCGCTGATAGCAGGATTAGTTTGACAAACTAAAGCAGTTCCTGAATCATCAAAAGTGGCATTGATGTTCAATAAACTGTCGCTTGTACAAGGTTGAGCCACTAATTGCACTTGTGTACCGGTTGGGCTGATTAAAGTAATCGTCATATCATTAACCCAAGTATGGTTTATGTTTACTGTTACATTAACGTCTGAAATTGTATTGGTTGAGGCAACATTTAGAGTTGAATTTACCGTTACGTTTGCAGTAGTTGGAATAGTAATAGGCACATTAGTTGAAGTGAAAACCGTACAATTAGGCAATCCGGTTTTAAATAAATTGGCTGTACTGTAATTCCCTACACAAGCATTATTTTTTGGCAACACTCTCCAAACATAATTGGTAGCATCTGCCAAGCCAGTTACATTATAAGAATTGGTAGTAACGGTAGCTGAAGCTACAATATTGGTAAAATTATCATCAGTGGCTACTTGAACATCGTAAGCTGTGGCATTCGCATTTGCCGGCCAAGTTAACGTTAATGTATTCGGAATTCCTGTTTGCAAATGAGCAGGATAAGTTAGTGTTTGGGTTGGGAAATTTGCATTGAACAACTCCAAGTAAAATGGGGCCGTTTTAGTAATCGAACCTGAAGTAGCTGTTACTGTCATGGCATAAAAACCCGGTGTAGCAGCGCCAGTATTGTTTATGGTTAGAATAACATTTCCGTTGGCTGAAACAGTAGCGGGAGAGAAAGTTCCTGTAGTCCCCGCAGGTTGCCCTGAAAGTGCTAAGGTTACAGTCCCGTTGAATCCGCCAAGAGCAGTGTATGGAATGGTGTAAGAAACAGAACTTCCGGTACAAATTTGTTTGTTCTGCTGCTCTGCAACTCCATTGTAAGCTATAGCAAAATCAACTGCCGGTGCTACAATAGAAAAATTAGCATTGGAGATATCATAAAAAATGTGTTTGTATCCTTTTACCATCACACGATTGGTATTTCCAACGTTATTTGGAACCGTGATTACTTCGGAACCATCGTTAGGAACCTTGCTCGCCAATTGAATAGGATAAGTAAATCCACCATCCGTAGAAAGGAAAATATCTACATACTGAGCATTAACGCCATTAGCAGTTGTACCGGCTACATCCCAAGTTACTGTTTGATTAGAACCAACAGCCCAACTTACTGCAGTATTTGGAGTAGAAACCAAAAAAGGTCCGGCCACAGCGTCTACGGTAACCGTCATATCATCGGAATTGGTTTGTCCTGAACCGGCAAAATTGTCTCTTACAGTTAAAACAAAATTCAAAGTTCTGGCAACGGAACTCAAAGCTTCAACTACAATATCAGTACCTTGGGTGGTAGATTGGTTTGCTACTACTCTGGCTAAAGGAGGAAAATAACGTTGTGGTGATGAAACCGGGTCATAAGAACGCCAATTGGGACCACCTGTTTTTGTAGCAGAGGCGGCACTGGCAGCTCCGGTTTGAGTGGTCGCCGTATCATTTTGCTCCCAACAATAGGTAAGTGCATCACCGTTGCCATCAGAGGCTACACCGGTTAATACAAATGGTGTACTTTTAGGGATTGTATAATCTAAACCGGCATTAACTACCGGAGTGATATTAGTCAAAGTAACTCTGGTTGGGCAAACTTTAGCAACCATATTATCCTGAATTTGCTTGATTGAGGCATAAACAAAGTAATCATCAGAATTTGTTTGAACATCACGGGTGGTGATTCCGGCATAACCCATAATAGTTGATCCAGAGCCCGGTTCAACATTAACTCCTGAACCTTCAACATTGTGTGAAAAAGTATGGTTCCCTCCAAATTGATGACCCAATTCATGAGCCACATAATCAATATCAAAAGTATCTCCCATAGGAACGCCATTGGCTGGAGAAGTAATACCGCTTCCCTTACTGCCATCTTCACATACGCAACCGATACATCCGGCATTTCCGCCGCCACCGGTTGAACCAAACATGTGCCCTACATCATAATTAGCTTCACCAATTATATTGGTAAGTGTACTCTGCAATTGAGCATTCCAGTTCCCCATAGTAGTGTAGGGATCTGTAGCCGCATTGGTAAAAATAACCAAGTTATTGTTGGCTATAATATTCATATGAATCGACAAATCTTTTTCAAATACTCCATTTACTCTGGTCATAGTAGCATTCATAGCAGCCAATGCACCGGCTACAGTACCGCCAAAATATGTAGTATACTCACCGTTACATGACAAGGCTAATCTGAATAATAACAACTCACCGGAACTGGACATGGGAGTTTGAACATTTTGTTGTCTTTGCAAACTGTGGGCTACTGAATTGTCAACCGTCGAACAAGTAAAAGGCAAAGCTCCCTTTTCACGACTGGATTCATAAACAGCATATACCAATCCGTTTGTGGCGTATGGCTCAATGAATTCATTTCTTTTATCGGTTCTGAAAATCATGGCTTGCATGCCGGAATCATCTATACTCAATCGAATTTGCGCTTTTTTGTCATCAACTCCTACACCAATATAAGACCTGATGTTAGGATATTGAGCCTGTAATTCGGGAGCAAAGTTTGAAAACTCAAACATTTGAAATCTTTCAACGCCACCGTTGACATTAGGAATAGTCACAACGGTATTGGATTGACTGGCAGTTAAACGATTGGGAGCCGATTGCAATGCCGATTTTAAAGTACTGATATCAGTAGCAAAAAGTTTAAAATCTTTTGGAAAATTAGAGCGTTCCACTTGCTTTAGCGGTATCAAATTCTGCGCTGATACCTTTTCCCATGAAGTTTGTTGGGCAAAGCCAATGCTATGCAACAACAAGAATAAAATGGTAATTTTTTTCATCACTAATTGTTAGTTTTTTGAGTTTGGTTTGTTAGTTTTTATAGACCGTAAAAATATATTATTTTTTGTAAATCAAATTATTAGATTCAGGTTTATACAATATTATTTTTCATTGGAATCTTTTCGGGATATCCGTTACTTTGTGAGATGAAAAAAATCATGCAAAACAAAACCTTTATAACAGCCGTAAAGCTGATTATTGTATTGCTTTCTTTTTACTTTATATACAGTGAACTACACAATAACGACCAATTAAACTGGGAAAAATTCTTTAAGTTGTTTAATCGAAAATGGAGCTTGTCAGGTATCTTATTTTTGCTTTCTTTTAGTGTTGCAAACCGCTATTTGGAAATTTTAAAGTGGCAAAATTTAGTAACCTTCATTCACCCTATAACTGTAGGCGAATCTGCCAAACAAGTCCTCAGCGCTCTTACAGCCGGAATTTTTACACCTAATGGATTGGGAGAATATGCCGGAAAAGCATTGTATTTCGACCAAAAGAAGACCAAAAAAATCATTTTCCTTAACTTGATTTGCAACGGTATCCAAATGATTTTAACGATACTTTTCGGAACAATAGGGCTATGGGTTTTGGGATACAACTATTGGGTTTTGACCATTATTGGTATTTGCCTACTGTTTATCGGTTTGTCTTTTTTAATCAAATCCATTAAAATCAAAGGATATTCCATCGAAAAACTACTGACAAAAATCAATGAAATCCCCAAAAAGACCCATCGTAAAAACATACTGTTAGCGGTTGGTCGCTACTTGGTTTTTTCACACCAATATTATTTTTTATTTCTCGCTTTTGATGTAGATTTACCCTATGCAACCTTAATGGCTTCGATAGCAGCTGTCTATTTTTTGGCTTCTTCATTGCCCAGCTTTCAGTTTTTAGACTTTGCGGTTAAGGGAAGCGTTGCGCTTTTTTTCTTTGAAAAATTAGGCGTAAACGAATGGATTGTTGTTTTTATTGCCACGCTGATGTGGTTCTTAAATGTTGTTTTACCCGTTGTAATAGGAAGCTATTTTGTCTTAAAATTTAAACCGAAATGGAAGCAATCACCATAATACTATCCCTGATTTTATTGATTTATGTTGTTCTGATGGTCCAGTTAATTTTAGGCTACAACAAAGTCAAATCTTTTAAACCAACCACTGTTGCGCCCAAAACGGCTTTTACTATCATAGTCCCTTTTCGCAACGAGGAAAAGAATTTGCCAAAATTGCTGGCTTCTTTTTCTAAGCTGAACTATCCGCATGAATTGATTGAAATTATCATGGTAGATGATTTCTCGACTGATCTTTCGGAGCGCATTTGCATTCGTTGGCGGATGGAACACGACACCATTGACACCACACTTTTAGAGAATTTACGATTGTCTGATTCTCCTAAAAAAGATGCTATTGCACGAGCTATTCCGATTGTCAAACACGACTGGATTATTACTACCGATGCCGATTGTTCGGTTCCAAAAAACTGGCTATTGGTTTTAGACGAATACATTCAGAAACAACAACCTGAGATGATTATTGGTGCCGTGGCTTATAAGACCAAAAACAACTGGTTTCACCATTTCCAACAGTTGGATTTATTGAGTTTACAAGGCACCACCATCGGAAGTTTCGGATTGGGAAAACCTTTTATGTGTAATGGTGCTAATTTTGCCTACACTAAAAAATTCTTTACGGCTCTCGACGGCTTCAATGGCAACCAAAACAGAGCCAGCGGTGATGATGTCTTCTTGTTGCAAAAAGCTGTAAAACATTCTCCTGAAAAGGTACACTATTTAAAACACCCTCAAAATATTGTGAAAACCAAACCCGAAAATGATTTGTTTGCCTTTTTCCAGCAACGGGTACGCTGGGCCGGTAAAACCACCGGTTATCAAAATACCTATGCCAAGTTTTTGGCGGTTATTGTTTTGCTGATGAATTTAGGCTTGGTGATTGGTTTATATTTTGTGCTTTGCCACTGCTTGGAAACCGGTATATGGCTTGGCGTTTTCTCTGCAAAATACTTGGTAGATTATACACTGTTATACAAAGCCAACCAATACTTACGCAAAGGCCGATGGCTTTTACCATTAGCTTCCGCTGTGGTTTATCCATTTTACGCCAGCTTAGTTGGGATGTATTCTTTATTCGGAGGTTTCTCTTGGAAAGGCAGAAAATTTAGTCGATAAATTCTAGTCTCTCGCTAAACTTAACCCTATTCTTGCTTGATAATTACCGGAAGGACAAACTGTGTTTTTACCGGTATACCTCTTTTAATCGCCGGATTTACTTTGGGAAAATCAACCAAGCGGGCACGCAATATACTGTCGATTTTAATGGTATCGTAAGCCACAGAATCTTTAGGAAATTCGGGTTTAAATTCTAAAGTAGCATCTGGTAAAACGGTAACTCTTACCTCAATAGTATCGAGTTTTGGGAACATGGTAGCCAAAGTGTCTATCGCTAATTTTTGTTCGATAGTAGCTGTTAGAAAATCGAAAAAACACTGCTTGCGCAAATTGGCATCACTCAATTTCTCACAATCGCTAACCGAAGGATATTCATCCACTTCTTTCCAATTGATTTCTTTCATTTGTTGCTCGAGCAATTCTTGTTCGGAAGGCACTTTCTTCTCCAAATATTGGCAAGAAAAACAAACGGTTAGTAATGCTAAAGCCAGAGCTCTTTTCATGTATGAATTGAATCGATTAACAGTTTCAAAAATAAGAAATTATATTCACCAAGCTAAGCTTTGCCCAAAAAAGAAAGCCTTCTCGAGAGAAGGCTTTACTATTGAAGAGGGTATAATTAGTCTACAATCAATTTTTTGATGACTTTATGATTGGTATCGGTAGTTACTTCAATCAAATAAATACCTTTTGAAACAGCAGACAAGTCTATGGTTTGAGTGGACAAGTTGGAAGCTTGTTGAGCAAACACCATTTTACCCAATACATCATATACTGTAACACCGGCAATGGTTGCATTACCACGAACACTAATGGTCAGCCAATCGGATACCGGATTAGGGTAAAACACAAAGCTGTTGTTTTCAAATTCATCTATACCTAATTGCTGTACGAATTCGGTATTGAAAGTATTGGTTATAATTGGCGGATTAAAGTCGAAATAAATCGAAGCCGTATTAGGAATAATATCACCCACGGCAAAGCCTGACAACGGTTTGATTTGGAAAGTGATGTAGCCTTTTCCAATGTTGGTGTTGGCCACAGATGGCGGCAACTGAATGTCTTCAAAAATCCAGTTGACATTGTTCCCAACCCTATCCATTACATAAGAATGACTAGCGCTGACCATGCGAATGGTGTTAGCATCTAAACCGGCGTCTAAAACATCATTGACTCTAACATTCTCTGCATTGGCCGTTCCGGTGTTTTCAAAACGAATGGTGTAAGTCAGATAATCATTAGTAGAAAAAGAAGCATAGAGAATTCTTTCTCCATGTGCTTCCATTTTGTCATTCGGATCATAAGCTCCAATGATGATTTGGCTATTAACAGCCGAATTATTTTCCGGCACCACATCGCCACTCAAAGGAACTATAGATGCCGTGTTGGTTAACAAACCACCTATGGTAACCGTTGGTATGGTTGGCACTTGTAAAGTCACCGTCATTTCTCTCGACTCAAACGGCAATAAATTGCTGAAATTATACGTAAAGCCATTGGCTATCGGACTTGTTCCTGTTTGTGTATTGGTTACTATAGCGACCAAAGGATCATGATTAAAAGTTACCGTCCCCGAAGTTATGGTTTGGTTGCCATTATTGGTATACACTATCTTATTCATATAAGTAAAACCGGGTCTTGGTGCATTTACAGGAATGATGTGCACTGCCAAATCATTATATGGTTGTGTTATAGTGATAGGGAAGTTATAGGTTTGTAAACCGCCGCCGATAACAACTTGAACGTTGCTGTAAGATGCTGTTGTAATACCATATGAAGCTGTATAGTTAGGATCGATGGCATAACTGATGTCATAAGAGTTATTACCATTGGTATCATAAATATTATAATAACCGGTAGGCGAAACTACGTTGTGTACATTACCGCTATTGTTGATTTCATAAGTAAACTGTCCTAACGGGAAATTTTGTTCACCATTGTCTTGTGCTCCGTTATTGTTCACATCCAAAAAGGCGTTAAGGCGTAGGCCTGAACAATCAATAGCGCCAAGAGAATTAGAAAGCTCATTAATGGTTATAAATCCGGTCAAATTACTATAATTTGTCACCATCAATAAATAATATTGTCCAGGTTGAGCATTTGGAATGAAAGGATACTCAACGGCAGCTGATGAGAAACTACAACTAACTATAGTGTTTGGAGTTATTTGACTGCAAGAATTAGATAAAGAAGAAAACGGTCCATAAACAATATAATCTACATCTAATTGCTGGCCATTTGGTGCAGTTTGAATGATTTGTAAATTTATAGTTCCTGCTCCGCTTATTGGTAAATAAAACCAGGTTTGATTTGGTGTACTCCCTAAACATCCTGCGACTCCTGTTGAAGGCATATTTGTTGTATTTTGAAATGGAATCCCAAAAGAATTACACAAAGAATTTGCGCCATTACAGCTAAATGCCAAATTACAGTTGGAAAAGGCTTCTAACTGAAAAGTATAAATAATATCACAACCATTGGGTACACTTTCCCTAACAAAAACATTCGTAATTGAATTTTGGTCAATGATATTTAAGGCGGATGGATTTGCAAAAGGAGCAACTTGGTTTTGAGCATTTGCCAAACTTGGGTAATACTGCAAAGGATTGGTGCTGTTAATTTGTGCTTGAACAGTAGTTAAATCAAAAGTCACAAAACCATCGTTATTATCGTCACACTGTTGCATATTGTTTAATGGTGTATTGACTTGTGTAAACGTTTCTACCAGCAATGAAAACCCAAAGATTTGAAATTCTTGTGTAGCATTGTTTTCCAAACGGGCAAATACAGCTTGCGAAGTTGCGGTACAATATGGCGATGCCAAAGGACTAATATCAGTATCGGCATCAGACTGAGAAATATGATAAGTAACCGTATAATCTGCAGGATTTAAAGTATTGATAATAAAAACATCGTTTTGGTTTAAGTTAAAACAAGCCTGTCCATTACTTCCTGCACATTGTCTTAAATCTGTGGGCTGTCCGGCTAGCGGAGCACATGATGCCGTTGTAAAGGCAGAAGTTTGCGCAGAAGTGTTTCCTGACGGACATGCTACAATAAATGTAACAGTATAAGTGGCACCACACGCTAAATTATCAATCACATAAGTATTGGCTGTTGCCGGTAAGGTTATCATTGGTTGACCGGCCATGGATATATTTAAAACAGATTGCGGATCAACATTCACACTTGTCCAAGTCATGGTTACAGAGGAGTTTGAATTGTTAGAGAAAATCACATTTGAAATTCCCTCGCAATTATTACTACACTGAACGGTTATCAACTCAACTACACCAACCGCGAAACAGCCTGTCAGAGTATTATCAACCCTATAGAAAACAGGCGGATTAACCGGTAATGCAGTAGGACTAATGTAGCAACTTGGATTAGCAATTTGAGCAACATTGCTGAAGGCATCGGCTTGAGAAGTGAAAAAAGTAACTATCGAAGCCGCTGCTCCTTGTGCAATTTGAGCTTCAACACTAGTCAAATCCCAACAAGGAAAGCTTGTAGTTGTATTGGCACAATTGGTAATCGTTACCGTTTGGTTAGAAGGAGACGGATTAACATTTAATGGATAAGCTATAATTGAAATATCTCCGGTTGCATTGTTTACAATTCTGGCAAACAGAGTTTGTTGATAAGGAGTAATATTAAAATACGGACTAACTAAAGCATTTGCTCCTGTGGCTGCATCGACTTGAGTCTCATGATGTGAAATCACATAATCTTGGTCGTTTAAATTCTCTACGATTTCAAAAGAGATTTCGTCTAACAAAAAAGCAGCAATACCATCATAGTTGTCATCACAGACATTGTTGTAAAGGCTAGGTTGACTAAAACTTTGCGCCACTAATAAAGAACTCGCAAAAAATAAGATAAAAGTGAGTAGTTGTTTTTTCATTGGTTGGTTTTTTGATTGGTTTTATCTTTTAACATTAAAAAAAGACGATGCAATGTACAAAAATCCAATGAATTACAGCTGAAAAGAAAACTTTTTAAAAGAGAAAATAAAAACAAAAAGCATATAAAGCAAAAAAGCCATCCCTAAAAAAGGGAAAGCTTTTCATTGGTCTAACTACTAAACCTGCTACGAGTTACAAAGTCGTAGCGAAACAACACAACTAATCTTAGATATCTTATGGGAACCCAAATCCGATTTTTTAAAAACCTTTTTTGGGCAAAAAAGGTTTTCGTTTCCGAAAACCTTTCCCAATTTTAGCGGTCTGGACGGGACTCGAACCCGCGACCCCATGCGTGACAGGCATGTATTCTAACCAACTGAACTACCAAACCATCGCTTAATTGCGGTTGCAAATATACAACTGATTTTTAATTCTGCAACTTTTTTTTACTAAAAAAATAAAATGTGATTTCGCTGTCTAACCAAACATTTGTTTTTCAACCAAGTATGTCGTTAAAATTTTTTCAAAACTTTCCTCTACTGCCACAGGTACATACTTGATTTTGTTTTGAGCACAGGTTAAAACCAACGATTTGAAATAGGCTTCAACCTTTTCTTCATAAGCTTCTTTAATGCTGTCGGCAAAAATATTGATTTGCTCACCCGTTTCTAAATCGATAAACTTGCGAGGTGCATTGTCAAAATTGAAGTTGATTTCGGTTTGTTTGTCGATGACATGAAAAACCACTACCCGATGCTTGTCGTGTTTCAAATGCTGCAATGCATTAAACAACGTCTCGGTTTTACCATCATTAGCCGTCGGATCAAACATATCCGTAAATAAAATAATCATCGAACGACGGTGCATTTTCTCGGCTATTTGGTGTAAATAGGTCACCGTATCAGTGCTCTTGGACTGCTTAGGGTTTTCCAATAAATCTTCTAATTTATTGAGAATCATGCGATGGTGTCGATCGCTGCCTTTTTCGGGCGCGTAATATTCATAAGTATCCGAATACACGCTCAATCCGACAGCATCGCGTTGCTTTTTAAGCAAGTTCATCAAGACTGCCGAAGCCAATACTGAAAAACCTATTTTATTGTGGTAAAACGGCTCATTTGTCTTTAATTTAGGATAATGCATGGAAGATGAGTTGTCGATAATTAAATGACAACGCAAATTGGTCTCTTCTTCGAAACGTTTGGTGTACAAACGATCGGTTTTAGCGAATAATTTCCAATCGATGTGTTTGGTACTTTCACCGGTATTGTATACCTTATGCTCGGCAAACTCAGCAGAAAATCCGTGAAAAGGCGATTTGTGCATACCCGATATAAAGCCTTCTACAACCTGGTTGGCCAACAATTCCAAATGCTTGAAACCGGAAATGAGTTCTTTTTGTTCTTCAATCTTCATAAGTCAAATATAAGGATTTGAAATTTGAAATTACTGAGAAATCACTGCTAAAAAAATGCTAAACGTGACTATAGCCCCGATTGGAGCAAACTACCGCGTAGTGCGGAAAGCGGGAGGCGTTTTCCTAAACACTGTCAATGCCGTGCTCCTGAAAATAAAAAAAGGCCTAACTCGCGTTAGACCTTGATTTCTTTTTCATGGTATTTTACAACAATGCATCGATAGCATCGGTGTAGGTTTTTTTAGGCGCAACGCCTACTTGACGACCAACCACTTCTCCGTTTTGGAACACCAAAACAGTTGGAATGTTACGCACACCGTATTTGGCAGCGAACTCCTGATTGGCATCAACGTCTACCTTACCTACTATTGCTTTGCCTTCATATTCTGAGGAAATTTCATCGATTACCGGTCCAACCATACGACAAGGACCACACCAAGCCGCCCAAAAATCAACCACTACCGGTTTGTCTGCTTTTAACACTACCTCTTCAAAAGTAGCATCTGTAATTGCTAAAGCCATATTGTATATTTTTAAATTACTTTATTATTTGTTGCCAAAATTAGACAATTTATTTGATTATAAAACGTTAAAAAAATCAGTTTTGACTATCAAATCATTATCAGAATTGATTTTTAGTTGAGACTGAATTTGACGTTCATTTTCTCCAATTCCGTCAAGAGCTCATTAGAGATTCGGATTTTCAATTTACGACTTGGTAAAGAGATTCGTGTAGCAACTTGCAATTGCTCCTCTATAACCGGAATATCGATTTCCATATCTTCAGGATTATCGGCATCTGTCATCAATTCTTCATCAACTACAGCTTTGGGCATAGGCGCAACCGGTTTGAGTACTTTTTCAAATTCCATCACTTCAAAGGACACAGTGTGATCGCCTTTGTTAGCGGTAAACAATTGATTGAGTTGTTGGATGAATTCCATCTGCAGCTCATGAATATCCATTTGAATGCTTAACTTTTTGGCAAATTGCGGCAATACATCTTGTAACTGTTTTACATCCATGAATTGAATTCGCGGATCCGATTTTTTACCGGTTTCGCGGTTCACCCAGCCGTCTTTTACGGTGACTTTAAAGTATACAAACTGGTTGTTTACTAAGAAATGGCGGAACTTGAGATACTCTTCATCAAAGATTCTGAATTCGTGACTTTCATCATAACCTTCCAAAGTAAACATCGCCCAGTCTTTACCATTTTTAGCCGTTTTATACTGCACATTGGTTACTATCCCGGCAAAAGTGAGCGTTTTGCCCACAAAATTATTCAGATTTTTTAAATTCTCTAATTTGCTGTTGCAGAAGTATTTCATCTCAAATTTAAAATCGTCCAACGGATGACCGGAAATATAAATCCCGACTACTTCTTTTTCTTTGGCCAACTTTTCCATAGTGCTCCATTCCTCACAAGGCGGAACCGTTGGCTCGGCTATTTGCACATCGCTGGCATCGCCGAAAAGGCTGACTTGCGACGAGTTTTCATTTTCCTGAAACTTGGCTCCATAACGCATGGCTTTTTCGTAAAACGTAATGTTATCGCCATCCGTATGAAAATATTGGGCGCGGTGTGTATCGGTAAAACAATCGAAACCACCGGCTAAGGCCAAGTTTTCGAATGCTTTTTTATTGGCGGCACGCAAGTCTATGCGTTTGGCCAAGTCAAAAATCGATTTGTAATTTCCTTCTTTGCGGTTGTCAACTATGGTTTGTACGGCGCCCATTCCGACGCCTTTAATAGCACCCATTCCGAAACGCACTGCATAGTTTTCGTTTACAGTAAACTTATAGTAACTTTCATTCACATCGGGACCGAGTACTTGCAAGCCCATTCGCTTACATTCTTCCATAAAGAATGACACTTGCTTGATATCGTTCATGTTATTCGACAGTACCGCGGCCATATATTCGGCCGGATAATGTGCTTTTAAATAAGCCGTTTGATAGGCAATCCAAGCATAACAAGTAGAGTGCGATTTATTGAAAGCGTACTGAGCAAACGCTTCCCAGTCTTTCCAAATTTTTTCCAATTTATCGGCGGGATGTCCGTTAGCCACAGCTTGATCGATGAATTTGGACTTCATTTTATCCAAAACATCTTTTTGCTTTTTCCCCATCGCTTTACGGAGTACATCGGCATCACCTTTGGAAAAATTGGCGAGTTTTTGCGACAAAAGCATTACCTGCTCTTGGTAAACAGTAATTCCGTAAGTATCTTTGAGGTATTCTTCGCAGGCTTCAAGGTCGTATACAATTTCCTCTTCCCCGTTTTTACGTCGAACGAAAGAAGGAATGTATTCGAGCGGTCCCGGACGATAGAGTGCGTTCATGGCAATCAAATCGCCGAATACCGTTGGTTTTAAATCCTTGAGGTATTTTTGCATACCGGGCGACTCGTATTGGAAAATCCCAACCGTTTCTCCGCGCTGGAACAACTCATACGTTTTAACGTCATCTATAGGAAACGCATCCGGATCAAGTTCAATTCCGGTACGGTATTTCACTAATTTTACGGTATCTTTAATCAGCGTTAGGGTTTTCAACCCCAAGAAGTCCATTTTAAGCAAACCGGCACTTTCTACTACCGAGTTGTCGAACTGTGTAACATACAACTCCGAATCCTTAGCAGTAGCCACCGGAACGAAATTCGTAATGTCGTCCGGTGTAATAATCACACCACAAGCGTGAATTCCGGTATTGCGCAAATTGCCTTCTAAAATTTTGGCTTGCTGAATGGTTTCACTGCCTAAGTCGTTGCCGTTGGCGAGTTCAATCAACTCTTTGACTTTATCGTATTCTTCGGCTCTGAGCGCCGCTTTAAGTTTGTCGTTATCAAGGGTAAAAATTTTGGCCAAATTTAAAGTCGTCGGAATTAACTTGGCAATTTTATCGGCTTCAAACAACGGCAAATCGAGTACACGCGCAGTATCACGAACCGATGATTTGGCTGCCATCGTACCATACGTAATAATTTGCGCTACCTGTTTGGAGCCGTATTTTTTGATTACATAATCCATTACGCGACTTCGGCCTTCATCGTCAAAGTCGATATCAATATCGGGCATCGACACACGATCGGGATTTAGGAAACGCTCAAAAAGCAAATCGTATAGTAACGGGTCGATGTTGGTAATCCCGAGACAATACGCCACTACGGAACCTGCTGCGGAACCACGGCCCGGACCAACCGAAACGTCCATTTGGCGCGCCGCCGCGATGAAATCCTGTACAATCAAAAAGTAGCCCGGATATCCTGTATTTTCGATGGTTTTTAATTCGAAGTCCAAACGCTCTTGAATTTCCGGTGTGATTTCGCCGTAACGCTTTTTGGCGCCTTCGTAAGTTAAATGAGCTAAGTATTTGTTTTCACCTCTTTTGCCGCCATCGAGTGCATCTTCAGGCACTACAAATTCCTCCGGGATATCGAATTTTGGCAAAAGCACTTCCCGCGACAAATCGTATATTTCAATCTTATTGACTATTTCTTCGGTAGTTAGAATGGCTTCCGGCAAATCGTGAAACAACTTTTTCATTTCGTCACTCGATTTGAAATAGTATTCCTGATTGTTAAAACCGTATCGGTAGCCACGACCGCGACCTATAGGCGTGGATTGTTTTTCGCCGTCGCGCACACACAATAGAATATCGTGAGCGTTAGCATCTTCTTTATTGATGTAGAAAACGTTGTTGGTGGCCACTGTTTTCACTCCGTGTTTTTTGGCCAAAGTAATTAGCGAAGCGTTTACCCGATTTTCATCTTCCTGATTATGGCGCATCAACTCGATGTAGAAATCCTCACCGAACTGTGCTTTCCACCAAATAAGCGCTTCTTCGGCTTGGTTTTCGCCTATATTTAAAACCTTACTCGGAATTTCTCCGTAGAGATTTCCGGAAAGGACAATAATATCTTCTTTGTATTCTTGAATGACTTTTTTGTCAATTCGAGGCACATAATAAAACCCTTCGGTGTAAGCGATAGAGGATAATTTGGCCAAATTGTGGTAGCCTTTTTTGGTTTTGGCCAAAAAGACAATTTGGTAACCGTTGTCTTTGCGCGATTTGTCTCTTAAGTCATCACACACATAGAACTCGCATCCTACTATAGGTTTTACGATAGTTTCTGTTGGGCTTTCGCCGCTTTCTTCGGCTT